>JAAUYD010000083.1_pt1 | contig 37070 bp, 40 predicted proteins | sample 7278101 | NCBI WGS metagenome assembly JAAUYD01 (sample SAMN14350128, study PRJNA611818) | marine sediment metagenome | isolation source: surface marine sediment (0.6m) | place: French Polynesia: Moorea | collected 2018-08
CTGATTACGTCGGACTCCGACGAGCGCGATCACCCCTTCATCACGGGCGAGCGCACGCCGGAAGGCTTCTATCGTACGAAGCCAGGCATGGAGCAGGCCATTGCGCGCGGTCTCGCGTACGCACCGTACGCTGACCTGATCTGGTGCGAGACCTCGAAGCCGGATCTCGAGCAGGCGAAGATTTTTGCCGATGCGATCCACGCCGAGTACCCGGATCAGCTGCTGTCCTACAATTGCTCACCGTCGTTTAACTGGAAGGCCAACCTCGACGACGAAACGATGAAGACCTTCCGCGAAGAACTCGGCAAGATGGGCTACAAGTTCCAGTTCATCACGCTGGCAGGCTGGCACGCGCTCAACTCGAGCATGTTCAACCTCTGCAAGGCCTACAAGGAAAATGGCATGTACGCCTACTCGCAGCTCCAGCAGAAGGAGTTCGAGGACGAGCAGTACGGTTTCCGTGCGGTCAAGCACCAGTCGTTCGTCGGCGCCGGCTACTTCGACGCCGTGCAAAATACGATCATGGACGGACTTGCATCTACGACAGCACTCGACGGCAGTACCGAAGAGGAACAATTCGTAGCTTAAACGATTGACAGCAACCAACCCGGCAGGAGGTAATGCTCATGCAATCAACGACAGTTGAAGGGATGAGTATGACGGACCGACAGTTCCAGAGCGGGCTGACCATTTCACCGGTTTTCTCGCAATTTGTTGAGGACGAACTCCTGCCGGCGATCGGCTTAAGCCCGGGCGATTTCTGGCCCGGGCTGGAGTCGATCATCACGGACCTTTCGCCCGTAAATCGCGCGCTGCTCGACAAGCGCGACGAAATTCAACAGCAGATCGACGACTGGCACCTGCAGCACCAGGACGGCGCCTGGAGCCACGATGAATACGTCGAGTTCCTGACATCGATCGGCTATCTCGTTCCCGACGGCGAGCCGTTCAGGATAGGCACTGAGAATGTCGATCGCGAGATCGCTGAGGTTGCCGGTCCACAGCTCGTCGTACCTGTCTCTAATCCGCGGTTCGCGATCAATGCGGCCAACGCGCGCTGGGGCAGCCTCTACGACGCGCTTTACGGCACTGACGCTATTGACGAAGAGGATGGCAAGGAGCGGGGTGGTCAGTACAACCCGACCCGCGGCGCCGCGGTTATTTGCCGGGCTACCGAATTCCTTGACGCCACGATCCCGCTTGCCGGCGCAAGTCATGCGGACGTCAACGAGTATGGCATCGACCATGACGATGACGGCAACCTGTTCGTCGCAGCCCTGGACGGCGAGGCCGTGTCACTCAAAGACCCGGCGCAGTTCGTCGGCCACCTCCGCGACGGCGAGCGCTGCCAGTACCTGTTCCGCAACAATGGCCTGCACATTGAGCTGCTGGTGGATCCCGAACACCCGATCGGGCGCGGGGCGACCGGCAATCTCGCAGACGTGATCCTTGAGTCGGCTATCACCACTATTCAGGACTGCGAAGACTCGGTTGCCGCTGTCGACGCCGAAGACAAGGTTGGCGTGTACCGCAACTGGCTTGGTCTGATGCAGGGCAGCCTCGAGGCGACCTTCGAGAAAGGCAGCAAGATGATGACGCGCTCTCTTGAGTGCGACCGCCTGTACAACGATCCGCAGGGCGAGGAATTCGCGCTGTCTGGCCGTAGCCTGATGCTCGTCCGCAATGTTGGTCACCTGATGACGACCGATGCCGTGCTCGACAGTGAAGGCAAAGAGGTTTTCGAGGGCATTCTCGATGCCGTCATCACGACAGCCTGCTCGATGACAGACCGGCGACGCGACAACATGCAGCCGAACAGCCGCACAGGCAGCATCTATATCGTCAAACCCAAGATGCACGGTCCCCACGAGGCGGCGTTCACCGATACGCTATTCGGACGGGTCGAGAAGTTATTCAAGCTCGATCCCAACACGCTCAAGGTCGGTGTCATGGACGAGGAACGCCGGACGACCGCGAATCTCGCCGAGTGCATCCGCGCCGTACGTGACCGTGTGGTGTTCATCAACACGGGTTTCCTCGATCGCACGGGTGACGAGATTCACACGAGCATGCGGGCCGGCAGCGTCATTCGCAAAGAGGCGATTAAACAGGAGGCATGGATCCTCGCGTACGAGGATCGCAATGTTGACGTCGGTATCGCTTGTGGACTGCCCGGCAAGGCGCAAATCGGCAAGGGCATGTGGCCAAAGCCCGACGAGATGCAGGAGATGCTCGCGACCAAGCAGGCGCATTGTGAAGCCGGCGCGAACTGCGCGTGGGTGCCGTCGCCAACCGCGGCAACGTTGCATGCCATGCACTATCATGCGGTCGACGTGCGCGCGCGTCAGGGAGAACTTGCCGACCGACCCATGGCGAGCCTCGACGACATCCTGACCCCGCCGCTCGGCGATGTCAGCGGCCTGTCGGAAGACGAAGTACAAGCCGAACTCGACAACAATGCCCAGGGCATTCTCGGCTACGTCGTGCGCTGGATCGACCAGGGCGTCGGTTGCTCGAAGGTCCCGGATATCAACGACGTGGGCCTGATGGAAGATCGCGCAACCCTGCGCATCTCGAGTCAGCACATGGCCAACTGGCTGCAGCACGGTGTGGTCACGAAAGAGCAGGTGCTCGATACGTTCACGCGCATGGCCAAAGTCGTCGACAGGCAGAATGAGGGTGATGCATCATACGAACGCATGAGTGACGACTTCGCCTCAAGCATCGCTTTCCAGGCCGCCTGTGCGCTGGTGTTCGAGGGCTGCGAGCAGCCCAATGGCTACACCGAGCCGCTACTGCACAAGTTCCGCCGCCAGAAGAAAGCCGAGCTTGCGGCCCGTTAAGGGCCTTCGTGCGCCTTTTTTGCCTGCTGTTGCTGCTGGCGTTGCCCGTTGCACAGGCCGGGCAACCGGTTACGGTCGCCGTCGCGAGCAACTTCGCGGGCACGGCGAACGACCTCGCGTCTCGCTTCACCGATGACACTGGTATCGCGGTCCGGATCGTTCCCGGTTCGACCGGGAAGCTCTACGCCCAGATCGTAAGCGGCGCCCCCTTCGATGTGTTTCTTGCCGCCGACGAGGCGCGACCGCAGCGACTCGAGGACGAGGGCTACATTGCGGGCGATGCGCGCTTCACTTATGCAATTGGAGGCCTCGCGCTGTGGTCCACCACGCAGTGGGACTGCGACGCCGCACTGCGCAGCCCGTTCGCCGGCCACGTTGCCATTGCCAATCCGCAGATTGCGCCTTACGGCATGGCAGCAAAGAAGTATCTCGAGACGCAGGGTCTGTGGAACATGGTCGATGAGCGACTCGTCTATGGCGAGAACATCATGCAGGCCGCGCAGTTCGTCGCGACGGGCAACGCCGCTGTCGGATTCATTGCAACGGCGTTGCTGCGACAGCGGCATCTTCCGCCGGCACGCTGCACACTCGAGCTGCCGGAGGGGACGTACACGCCGATTCGGCAGGACGCCGTATTGCTCTCCCGCGCAGCCGACGTGGACGGTGCCCGGCGCTTCTTTGCATTCCTGCAATCCGGCGCGGCCCGCGACATCATCGCTGCGAGCGGATACGGGATCGACAATTGAACCTGTTCGATCCTCTCTGGCTATCCGCGAAGCTCGCACTCGTTACGACAATCATCCTGATTGTCATCGGGACACCGATTGCGTGGTGGTTGTCGCAGACGCCGTCGCGCTTGAAGCCGATCATCCAGGCCATCGTTGCGATGCCAATCGTACTGCCGCCAACAGTACTCGGCTTTTACCTGCTAATCCTGCTCGGGCCTGGCGGTACATTCGGTTCCTGGTGGGTCGCATTGACCGGGAGTGCGTTGACCTTCAGCTTCGCAGGTCTGGTTATCGCGTCGTGCATTTACAGTTTGCCGTTCGCCGTGCAGCCGATGCAGAACGCCTTCGAGTCTTTGCCGCATACCCTGCTTGAACGTGCCTGGACGCTTGGCGCGACACGGATCGATGCGTTCTTCTCGATTGTCGTGCCGCTCTCGGTACGAGGATTCGTGAGCGCGATGGTCCTGGCTTTCGCCCACACGCTGGGCGAGTTCGGTGTCGTGCTGATGGTCGGTGGCAATATCCCTGGCGAAACTCGCGTCGTTTCCATCGCTATCTATGATCATGTTGAGTCGCTGAACTATGCAGCTGCGCATCGCATGTCGCTCGTGCTGCTCGCGTTCGCTTTCGTCGTGCTGTTCGCGATGTTCCTGGTCGACCGTCGCTGGAGCCGCCGATGATTCGCGTTCGCCATGCGCTGCGGAAGGGCCCCTTCGAACTCGACGTGGATGTCGACGTTCCCGACACCGGCATCACTGGTGTATTCGGCGAATCCGGGTCTGGCAAGACCACCTTGTTGCGATGCATTGCCGGCCTGGAGCGCTCAATGCACGATACGCGCCTGCCGCCGCACCGCAGGAACGTCGGTTACGTGTTCCAGCGGCCCGCGCTATTCCCACACCTCGACGTGCAGGCGAACATCGATTACGGAGCGCGGCGCGCTGCATCAGCGCGCGTTGATGCCGGGCAGGTCATTGACATTCTCGGTATTGGAGAGCTGCTGCAAAGAAAGCCCGACACGCTGTCCGGAGGACAAGCTCAGCGGGTCGCGATTGCGGCGGCATTGCTGAGGTCTCCTGACCTCGTGCTAATGGACGAACCGCTGGCCTCACTCGATCGGCCTCGTAAGGATGAGCTGCTGCCATACTTCGATCGGCTGCGCGAGGAGCTTTCGGTCCCCGTTATTTACGTCAGCCATGACATCGACGAGATCAGTCGGCTTTGCGACCACCTGGTCGTGCTGGACGACGGCAAGGTGGTTGCTTCCGGCGCCCTGGTCGATCTCCTCGCATTCGCCGACGTTCCGCAGCTGGGTGGAGGCAATGCCGGCGTTGTCTTGTGGGGAAAACCCGTCGATAACGAGGATGGACTGACGCGCTTCGACTTCGGCGACGGCGATATCTGGGTACCCGGCGATTTCACGAGCGAGCGCGTCGCCTTGCGACTGCGTATAGCAGCCAATGACGTGAGCATTTGCCGGGAGCGGCCGTCGGAATCGACGATTCTTAATGTGCTGCGCGCAACTGTTGAAAACGTACGAGCCGATGACGATGCAACTGTCGTTGTGCGGTTGGCCCTGGGCAATCAGAATCTGCTCGCACGCGTGACGCGGCGATCAGTAGAGAGACTGGGTCTGGCAGAGGGGGACCGGGTCTTTGCCCAGGTCAAGACAGTGACTGTCCGGCACTAGTCCGGCGCTGATTCGGGTCTCCCGCTCTTCTTGGTGCGATGCGCGTAGCGGATGTAGTAGATGAACAGGCCGAACAGTATGCAGGACACGCCGAGGGAGAAATAGAACATCGCCGAGCGCACGTCGAAACCAACGTACGCCACGCCCGCAATCAGCAGGCTCCCTACCGACACGTAGAGAAAAGGAAGAGCTTCATATAACGGGGTGGGCAACCACATGGGCGTTCTACCTCATTCAATCCTTCGAAATCCGGTCTCCAAAATTAGACGTAATGCAAGCTGTCGTCGTGTCGTCAGTTCACATAGACCAGCCGGTAAACGTCAACTACGTCACATTTCTGTGAAAAGTGGCGTCCGAGACCTTGTCTGGCAGTTGTTCAACGACTGCGGCATCCAGTTCAAGCCCCCACGTCTCGATCAGGCAGGCAATCGTGCGGTACATGCCGTGCAAATGCATGAGATCCATGACCTGGCGATCGGTGAAGTGCGGCGCGAGGCGTTCGAGAGATGCTTCGCTGAGCCTGTTGTCCGACACGATTTCATCAACTGCCGCTAACAGGGCCGCATCTGCCTCAGACCAGTTGCCAGTGTTCGAAACCACCCGATCGATCTCGTCCGGCGACAGGCCGCTGTCGAGGCCCCGGACGACATGCGATCCCCACTCGTACCAGTTTTTCAGGTGAACGGCGATACGCAGGATCGCGAGTTCGCAGTGACGCTGGCCGAGATCACCGCCGTTGACAAGGTACATACGCAGGTCCCACCAGGCAGACAGCAACGGCGGATGGTTCGCCATGAGTGCGTGAATATTGAGGGGACTGCCACCCATGTCGTCGATGACGTTCTGCAGGCGGTTGTCCCATTGAGCGACTGGTAAGGGATTCATGTGGGATTTGAAGCTCAGATAGGTCACAAAAACAGGTAGTTCGACTCCATAATCTGCGATCTGTGCGCCACGTCAAGTCGAGACTCTGTCCGGCGGCGCACAATCGGCACTCTGGCTTGCCGCGACTTCATTGAGAATGATCTCACCGGTCTTCTACATTCTGATCTCGATGGTGTTCACGAGCACCGCGCTCTCGGTGATCTTTCTTATTGCGTGGAAGACACAGGGAGAAAAGCCCTACGCGTTGAGCTGGTCGATCGCATTCATGGCTGCGACGCTCCAGTGGTTTATTACGCTGAATTCAAACTGGTTCAACAGCGCCGAGGTCCACTGGCTGCTGATTAACGCGTGCGCGCTGGTGCTGATTACGCTGAGTATTCGAGGTCACAGCCAACGCACCGGATTCAAGCATCTGCCGAGCAATCTCTGGCCCTACGCCGGCGCCATTTTTGCGGTCATTGCCTGGGCCACGATTGTAGATCCGCATGTCGGATGGCGAACTGCGCTCGTGCCAGCCTACGCATGTATCACGTTGTTCCTGTCGGCCGTCATGATCATCCGTCACCGCGACCAGTCGCGAGCGGCCGAGTGGGCTACCGCCGTGAGCATGGTGTTGTTCGCGACCAGTCAGGGCATCGCGGCCGGCATGGCGCTGCTGCAGGGCGCAGGTGGCGACGAGGCGTATCGCAGCCTTTACCTGCATTACAACTTCATCACGTTGCCGGCCGGTTACATCACGACGTCGATGTTCATTATCTTCATGCTCGCGTCGGATCTTTCCGAGCAGATGAAGGAAGTCGCGATTCGTGACGAGCTGACTGGCCTCCTGAACCGTCGCGGCTTCAAGGAGAACGGTCGTCGTGCCTTCAGCCATGCACGCCGCAACGACACGCCGCTTTCGGTCATCATGACCGATATCGATCGCTTCAAGTTCATCAACGACAAGTACGGTCACGCCGCCGGCGATGCCGCGCTCGTCCATTTCTCGAGACTGCTCGAAGAGTCGCGTCGCGGTGAAGACGTCGTGGCTCGCGTTGGTGGCGAGGAGTTCGCGCTGCTGCTGCCTGGCACCGAACTGCGAGACGCGATGGCGATTGCCGATCAGCTCTGCAATCACGTCGGCTCAACACCGATGGATATGACCTCGGTAGGCCTGCCAATGACGTCGAGTTTCGGCGTGGCCGCGATCTCGGATAGCGATCGCACGCTGGACGACATGGTGCTGCGCGCCGACCGGGCCCTCTACCGCTCGAAGCGCGCCGGACGCAACCAGGTTGATCTTGAGTCGTCGCAGCTAATGCTTACAGCGGACGGAACGCTGCAACCTATCGAGTCATGAGATCTGGTTGAACCAGTAAGCCAGGAACAGGATCTGCGGAACCGTCACTATTGGCAACCAGATTGCGGTGCGCTTGCCAATGTTGGTCCAGAGCAGTCCAATCTCGGTGTAGTCGGTCGCGACACCTGCCATCAGGAACACGAACGGGTTGCCGAGTGCTGCGGTCTTGTTGAAGATTTCGAACGCGATCGGTGAAGTACCCTCACTGCAGACTTCCAGCACGGTCGCGAACAGCAGCGTAATGAGCATGCCTGTCATGTCCGGACCCAGGTAGTCCATGAACCAGTGATCCGGCACGAATGCGCCGATCAGTGATGCGGCGAGGATGCCGATCAGTATCCACCACAGCACCATGTTGGCGAGCGCTACGAAGCCGATCGCAACACCGCGCGTAGACCTTTTGAAGTCGAAATTCGTAACGCGGTCCCAGGACACGTTTTCCGCTTCGACGTCTTTCGCCGGCCCCTCGATAAGGCCGAATTCGTCGAGCACCGTGAACACAAGCCCGGTGACCAGCGCAATCGCCATCGCGCCGCCAACGAACAGAAAAGCCTTCCAGCCGAAGAAACCGAATAGCAGTACGGTCATGGGCAGATTCGCCCACGGCGATGCGAGCAGGAACGTGATGACGGCAGGCACGCTCGCGCCTTTCTTATAGAGCTGGATCGCAATCGCCAGGATTCCATGTGAGCACGCGGACATCAGGAATCCGGCCAGTACGGCGTTGATCAGCGTCGACTTGCGGCGCTTGCCGAGAACGCGAACGACGAAACCGTCCGGCACGAAATAGTCGATGATGCCGCCGAGGACAAGCCCGAGCAGCACCGCCCACCAGACGATCCCGAGATACGACAACATGCTGTCATTCAGCGCTCCAAGCGCCGGAACGAACGACATCGCGAGCACCGCGACGAAGATACCGCCCACGACGAGCAGGCGCCGATTCACGGGTGGAATGACGTCCTTCGGCTGACTCGCGTGACAACAATGGCCTGCTGTACTCATCAGCCAAGCATAGGCGAGCACTTTAGCGTTGACTAATGTGTTTATTACTTACGGGCCTGCGGTAGGATGCCCCCATGCTGTTATCCAACTTCCCGCGAGTCCCGCTCGCACACCTGCCAACCCCCCTCGAACCCTTGCCACGGCTCAGCGAGCACCTCGGAGGCCCCGAGATCTGGGTGAAGCGCGACGATTGCACAGGCCTTGCTACCGGCGGCAACAAGACACGCAAGCTCGAGTTCTCGATGGGGCAGGCGCTCGAAGAGGGCGCGACGACGATCATCACGGTTGGCGCCGTGCAATCGAATCATGTGCGCCAGACGGCCGCCGCAGCCTGCCAGCTCGGTATGGAATGCGAGATTCTCCTTGAGCACCGCATCGCGGAACCGGGCGACCTGTACCGCAATTCAGGCAACGTGCTGCTCGATCGACTGTTCGGCGCGACCCTGCACGAGTACCCGAAGGGTGCTGATTTTGACACTGCCATGGCCGGTATCGCCGACGAAGTGCGCGCGCGCGGCGGCGTGCCTTATATCATCCCGGGCGGCGCCTCCAACAAAGTGGGTGCGCTCGGCTATGTCGGGTGCGTCGAGGAACTCCTGCAGCAGTGCGACGAACAGGGCATTTCGTTCGACCATTTCGTAACGGCATCGGGCAGTGCCGGCACGCATGCGGGTCTGGCTGTCGGACTGCGTGCCAGTGGCAGCGACCTGCCTGTGCTCGGTATCGGTGTTGGCGTGCCCCACGACGAGCAGGTCAGGCGTGTAGTGGATCTTGCGGTCGACACGGCCGAGTATATTGGCAAGCCGGGCTGCGTCGCGCCGGAGGATATCGTCGTCGACTGCAGCTACATTGGCCCTGGCTATGGTCAGCCGACCGAAGCGATGAATGAGGCCGTCGTTATGCTCGCCCGCACCGAGGGTTTGTTATTTGACCCCGTGTATACCGGCAAAGCGCTTGCCGGCATGATCGACTACGTCCGCAAAGGGCGCTTCGATGCCTCGCAGAAGATCGTATTCCTGCACACGGGCGGTGCCGTCGGCCTGTTTGCCTATGGTGACCAGCTGGCGTTTTAGGAAGCGGCCGTGACGGTTGATACTGCTGGCTGGTGGCGCGCTCGACGCTTCATCAGGTAAACCTCAGGCTTCGCACAGGAGTTCCACGCAGTACACGCATAGGGTGTAGTGTGTGGAGTAGTCCACGCAGAACAAGCGGAGGGAGAACGATGACCTCGAGGACACGTTCAATGATCGGCGCGCTGATGATGCTCGCCATCCTGCCAATCCTGGCCGGTTTACTCGCCTGCATGCCCGTGCCGATCGGCGATCCCGAACGCAGCCGGATCGATCCGGACATCAACGGCGTTTGGGTGATGGACGAAGAGGGCGATTTCGTGCTGTATGCGTTCCAGCCCTATGACAAGCGCACCTGGCTGGTCACGGTTGCGAAAGTCGAGGCCGGCCCCGACCTCGAAGGGGAGCCGCCGGAAACGAATTCCCTGGAATCGCTGTTGCAGGCGCTTGACACACACGCGATCGGCCGCGATGGCATTACCTCGCCGGACACGGTCGTCTACAAGGCATGGCTCGCGAAAATCGGCGGCGTTCGCTTCATGACCTGGGAGCAAATGGGCGGCTTCGATGACGCGGGCAACTTCACCCCCACATTCTGGTTCGTGTTCAAGGTGATCAAGCCCAACGCGGATCGCGTCGAGTTTCACATGATCAATCCCGAGCACGATGGTTTCGATCATCTTGTGATGCCTGACGATTACGAAGGTGACGACTATGCGCGCGATATGCGCCGCAAGTGGGAGCGGGCTCTCAGAAAGGTCGCGAAAGACGAGGAACTCTATACAGATCCCCTGGTCATGACGCGGCTGCCCGATGAATATCTCGACGAGGCGTCCGAGTTGTTTCAGGAAGTTATCGATTTTTCGGACTGACATGTACTCACACTTCTCTCCTGATAGCTGGGTGACGCCGTTCGGGCTGATTTTCATCGGCGCGATTGTCGTGGCCTGGGTTCTTGCGCGGCGAAACGCCACATCAATCAGCATCGACGCGTCACACATCGACCTCCTCATGCCGCTCACGATCGTCACAGGATTGATCGGCGGCACCCTCGTGGCGCTCGCCATGCCCATGGATCACATGATCGCCGGCGAAGCGATGAACCACGGCATACGTATCCGCCTGTTCGGCATGCTCGGCACTGGCGCGATTGCGTTATTTGTCTACAGCCGTTTCTGCGGACTGTCGTTCCGCCGCCTGCTCGATATCTTCGCGTTGCCGACGCTCGTCGGTCTCATGATCCACCGGATCGGGTGCTACATGGCCGGCTGCTGCTGGGGCGACATCGTTTCGCACCCGGTCAATGGCGCGCTCGCAGCACAGGTCCAGACGACAACGTTGCTCAGCGGCATCGTGCAGGGCGTCCAGTACCCGCCAGGCAGCCTGCCATACGAGCAGCACCTCGCAATGGGGCTGATTGAGTCCGATGCGCTCGTGTCGTTGCCGGTTTATCCGGTGCAACTCTATGAAGCTGTGATACTGCTCGTTATCGTGCTGGCACTGTCGCGCCTCGACTGGCGGCGGCAGCCGCGTGGCACTTTGACGGTCCTGACGGTCTGCGCCTACGCCATCATTCGATTCGGACTCGAGTACCTGCGGGCGGACGGCGCGATCGTCCTGGGAAACCTCACGATCACGCAGTTGCAGTGCGTTGTGCTGCTGGCCATCGGAATTCTGCTTCCGCGATTGCGAAGGAGCGTCGTATCATAGGGTGCATGCACCCCGTTATTTCGATCCAAGGCCTGACCAAGACCTATGCCGGCGGCTTCCAGGCGCTCAAGGAGGTCGACCTCGACATCCAGCGCGGTGAGATCTTCGGTCTGCTCGGGCCAAATGGCGCGGGCAAGACGACGCTCATCAATATCGTCTGCGGTATCGTCAATCCTTCGAGCGGTTATGTGCTCGTCGATGGCCACGACATCATCACCGAGTTTCGCGAGACCCGCTCTCGAATCGGCCTCGTGCCGCAGGAGCTGCCCACGGATACCTTCGAGACCGTCATCAATACGCTTCGTTTCAGTCGCGGCATGTTCGGCAAGGGGCCTGATGAGGCGCATATCGAGAGCGTGCTGAAGATCCTGTCGCTCTGGGATAAGAAAGACGCGCCGATCATGGAACTGTCCGGCGGCATGAAGCGACGCGTGCTCATAGCCAAAGCGCTGTCACACGAACCAGACGTCCTGTTTCTCGACGAGCCCACAGCCGGCGTCGACGTGGAGTTGCGCCAGGATATGTGGAACGCAGTCGAGCTGCTGCGGTCGCAGGGCGTCACGGTCATCCTGACGACGCACTACATCGAGGAAGCAGAGCAGCTTGCCGATCGTGTCGGGGTTATTAATCACGGCGAAATCATCATCGTCGAAGAAAAGCACAAGTTGATGCGGGACCTCGGCAAGAAACAACTCATGCTGCATCTCTACGACGAACTCGAGGCCGTTCCGGACGCGCTGTCAGGCTATGCGCTCGAACTCAGCGACGACAAGCGCGAGCTGACCTATCACTACGACACGCGAGGCGAACACACGGGTATCACGGACCTGATGCACGATCTGCGCGATGCCGGAATTCGTTTTAACGATTTGCAGACCGAGCAGAGCTCGCTGGAGGAGATCTTCGTGGATCTCGTAAACAAGGGCCGATGAATTTCCAGGCGATCAAAGCGATTTACCGATTCGAGATGGCGCGCATGTTCCGCACCGTCGTGCAGAGCATCGTCGCACCCGTGCTGTCGACATCGCTTTACTTCGTGATCTTCGGCTCGGCGATCGGTTCGCGTATCACCGAAATCGACGGCGTCAGCTACGGCGCTTTCATCGTGCCCGGCCTGATCATGTTGTCGATCATGACCGAGAGCATCTCGAACTCGTCGTTTGCCATCTATTTTCCGAAGTTCACAGGCACAATCTTTGAGGTGCTGTCGGCCCCGGTGTCCTGGGCCGAGGTTGTGATCGGCTACGTCGGTGCTGCAGCGACCAAATCGGTCATTATCGGCACCATTATCCTTGGGACGGCAAGCTTCTTCGTCGATATCCAGATTGCGCACCCCGTAATCATGGTGACGTTCCTCGTGCTGACCTGCGTCTCGTTTTGCCTGTTCGGCTTTATTCTCGGCATCTGGGCTGACGGCTGGGAGAAGCTCACGATTGTGCCGATTCTCGTGATTATGCCGCTGACCTTCCTGGGCGGTACGTTCTACTCGATCAGCATGCTGCCGCCGGCGTGGCAAACCGTGAGCCTGTTTAACCCGGTCGTGTACCTGATCAGCGGTTTTCGCTGGAGTTTCTACGAAAACGCGGATGTCAGCGTGACGCTGAGCCTCGTGATGACCGTGTCATTCCTTGTGATTTGCCTGGCGGTTGTGCGCTGGATCTTCAAGACCGGCTACCGTCTGCGTAACTGAGCGGCCCATGCTGGGAACCGCCAAGGTTTTATCCGGCTTTTTGCTGATCGCCTTTATCGGCATTCACGCGTTTTTCTATTTGAGCCAGCGGCAGCTCATGTATTTCCCGACTCGCGAGCGCGTGCTGCCGGAAGATATCGGTCTCGTCGATGTTGAGGAAGTTGCGCTTCACAACCAGTCCGGCGAGGCCCTATTGAGCTGGTTCGGCAGGGCGCGCGCCGGCAAGCCGACCATCCTTTTCTTTCATGGCAACGGCGGCGCCGTGAACCACCGTGCACATCGCTTCCGCGGTCTCATGGCGGAAGGCTTCGGGGTATTTATGCTTGGATACCCGGGGTACGGCGGCAGCGACGGGCGACCGTCGGAACGCGCTTTCGTCGAGGGTGCGGGCCTTGCCTACGAGTACCTGCAAGAGGAGGGGCTTGGGCCAAACGACATCGTCATCTACGGCGAATCAATCGGCAGCGGCGTCGCGGTGCAGTTGGCAACGGGTGTCGGTGCAAAAGGGTTGGTCCTGGAAGCGCCAATGTCGTCCGCAGCCGATGTCGCCCGAGAGCACTATCCGTGGTTACTCGCCGGTCTGCTAATGAAAGACGCCTATCGCTCTATTGACTTCATCGACGGTATCGAGATGCCGATGCTGGTCATACACGGAGAGAATGATCGCATTATCCCGATAGAGCTCGGCAGGAAGCTTTTCGATGCGGCGCCAGACCCGAAAACGTTCGTCAGCCTGCCGGGTGCGGGCCACAACGACCTGTACCTGCACTCGACGGACGACATCGCTGCGGAATTCATCAATCGTCTGTTGATGCCCTAAAAGTTGTCCGGGTCGAGGATTTCGCGCAGGTCCTCGTCACTTTTGCACCAGCACTTCTGCGGCTGGCCGCCACGAAACGTGCAGACAAGAGTCTTGCCCGCATCGCAGAGCTTCGACTGCTTGCTGGGCGGTTTCGACGGGTCACTTACGCAGGCCGCGAGTGCGACGAGCGCCAGCCCTGCTAGTGCAAGGTGTACTCGTCGATTACTTTGTCGATTGCTTCGGCACATACGACACAGAATGCCTCCGTGCGCGTGAACATGATGCAGTTCTGCTCCGAGCGGTAGATCCCCTCGGCCTGGTAGTTACCACCTTCGAACGCACCCACTATCCCTTTCTGACCGGAATTGTCGAACAGGGTTTCGACAAAGACCTGGTTGTCGACGAATAGTCTGTTCATGTCCGCCTCGGGAACGTTCTCGGCACGCATCTTGCGACGCACCTCCTGGTAGGCGATCGAGTGCTTCTCGAACTCCTGCTTGGGCCATGAAGTCGGCAGCGGCGTGTTCGGCAACACATGATGCTTCCACTTCAGGTTTTCGGGATCGAGCAGGGCTGTCACGTTCGGCTCGTAAGGCTCTGTGATCTCGTCTGGTGTCTCATACTTGACTGAGCTCGTGTAGTACTCGTCGGCAAGACCGGCGAAGTGGTGCCCGAACTCATGGACGAACAGGTAGGCCGCCCAGTCGCTGTTTGCCGCAGCCGTACTGAACAAGCCATAGATTCCGCCGCCGCCATAGGTCTCAGTGTTGGTCAGTATCTCGATGAAGTCGTAGGGTGCTGACGAGGCGATACGCCGCATCGACTTATTGTCGAAAGTCAGGATATAACGCTCTGATCGAAACGCGTCATAGGTTGCGCCGATCGGTGAGTCGCGGAACGTATTCGTCGAGGGCCGCGAAATACCCGACTGTGCAGCCGGCGGAATTACAGCCCAGACATTGAAGTCGTCTTTGCGTTCTTTGAACGGTGATGTCGCGAACAACACGTCGGTCAATTCTTCGGCCTTGGCGATGAAGTCGTCGCGTTCGTCGGCCGTGTAGCCGTCAGCCATGAGCAGCAGGTCGACCTTGATCGCCGGGTCGCCGCTTTCATGAATAGCCACGACGTGATCTGCAAACATGGCCGATTCGCGATGCACGAGCACGTCAGCCGGGTCGAGCTCGATGCGCCATACCTCGACGAAATTGTTGCCAGGTCCGCGCTTCTTCATGACGAGCTCGAACACGGACTCCTGGGCCGGGAATCGCACCGACTCATGGAACGAGCGATTGATCCGACGCGACTCGCCCGTCGTCTCCCATTCGCCGTAGATGCTGCTGAAGCTGCGAGACCAGGCGACGTCATCGGTTTCGGGATCGACGATCTCGAACAGGTACTTGCCGCGTGAGGTCTTGTCCAGCGGCTGGGCCATGTTGCCGCTCCACGGCAGCGGCTCTATGACGACCTGGTCGAGGGAGAACATCTCGGTGTCGTGATTGCCGCTATGGAAATAGTCGACGCGCATCGTCGCGGGTGAATCGGCCATCGCGTGAGACGTGAGGCTGAGTAGGAAAATCAGGTACATGGCACGTTTCATCGCGCGCTCCTTTTCGAGATTCCTGTATGGTGACGCCATGGTAGCGCGAATCGTGCTGATGCTGACACTCGTCACCGCTGGAGAGCTGATCTTCGGCCTGCCGTACCAGACCGCGCGTTTTTTTCGGCCGACGCTGCTCGAAGCGTTTGATTTCACGAACACCCAGCTTGGTGACGTTTTTGCCGTTTACGGTCTCTTCGCGATGCTCTCCTATTTTCCGGGCGGTCCGATTGCCGATCGATATTCCGCGCGCTCGTTGCTCACAGTCTCGCTTGTCCTGACCGGGCTCGGCGGGTTCTATATGGCGACCTATCCCGGGCCGTTGGGTATGGCCATCCTTTATGGCTACTGGGGCGTCACCACAATTTTGCTGTTCTGGTCGGCACTGATTCGCGCCACTCGCGAGTGGGGCGGTGACACCTCGCAAGGCAAAGCGTTTGGCATCCTCGAGGGCGGGCGCGGCGTCGTCGCGGCCCTGATCGCGTCACTTGGCGTCTTCCTGTTTGCACTCGGCATGCCGGAGGACGTCGCGAGCGTATCGGATGAGCAGCGCCGCGTGGCATTCCGCACCGTAATACTGATGTATTCGTTTGCGGTAATCGGCGCGGGCGCGCTTGTCTGGTTCATGGTGCCGCCGTCGAAGCACATCGGCGACTCGAGCCAGAGCCTTTTGCGCGGCGCGGGTCTCGTGATCAGGAAACCCGTGGTCTGGGCACAGGCGGGCGTGATCATCATGGCGTACTGTGGTTTCCGCGCACTCGACAACTATCCGCTGTATCTCGTCCAGGTGATGGGGATGACCGAGGTCGACAGCGCGACGATTGCCTCGTGGGCCGCGTACCTTAGACCCGTTGCCGCCATCGGCGCCGGCGTAATTGCTGATCGATGGAGTGCCGTCGGGACGATCCGTGGGTCATTCGTCATCCTGGCGGTGTCGTACCTGCTGCTGTACCTGATCTTCCCCGTCGGCGCCGGCATCGGGCTGGTTTGGGCCAATCTTGCGATCAGCTACATGGCTGTATTCGGCTTGCGTGGTGTCTATTTCGCACTGCTCGAGGAGAATCGGGTGCCGCCTTTCCTGACCGGGGCCGTCGCGGGCACCGTGTCCTTCATTGGCTACACACCTGACGTGTTCTTCGGCCCGATCACGGGCCGCATTCTCGATGCTGCGCCAGGCGTGGTCGGACACCAGAACTACTTCCTGTTCATGTTCGTGACAGCGTTGCTCGGGCTCCTGCTCGTGGCGTGGACGCTGCGATTGCAGCGAAACATGACGGCGGAGGCGTGGCCGGCCGATGCCAGCTTGCGTATGCAGCCGACGACGAAATAAAGAGCCTCCTCAACGGGTCAACTGGGCATGAGCAAACGAATCGCAATAAAGGAACAACTACGGCGCAACGCAGTTGCCTTGATCAGCCTCGTTGTCGCTATTACGAGCCTTAGCTACAACACGTGGCGGAATGAAGCCAGCGAACACAATCGCAATCAGCGCCTGGTCTCAATTGAGGTACTCAGAAACCTCGGTGAACTGCAGCAGGTCGTGTTTCACCTGCATTACGACCAGGATACCGACATGATGATCAATCCCCGCACCGGGTGGGCGATCGTCCTGACCGTCAATGATCTCGCCATGGTGCTCGATGCACCTCTTCCCGAAACCGCCGAGAACCTGCGTGCCGTATGGGATGACAACTGGGACAAGCTCGGCAAGGACAGCGCGAGTGTCGACGCGGTCATCGAAGCCCTGGAAGCGACGCGCGACGAAGTGCACGGTTTGCTGCAGAACCTCGACTGACGCATACTCCCGCGACCTTGTTTCGCGCTCGACCCGGAGGATGCAATGAAGAAGAGCCTCACCCTTTTTGCCGCACTTTTCCTGTTCGGCTGCCAACAGGCTGCCGACACCGATTTGGCATCGACAGTGGAAGAAGCCGCTCCCGCGGTCGCAGAAGCGACCGGCACGCTCGAGGCGCTGCTCACGGAGCAGCCCGACGAGGTCAAGGCGCGTTACGCGCATCGTAATCCTCAGCAGACACTGGAGTTCTTCGGTGTAGAACCTGGCATGACCGTTGTCGAGGGACTGCCCGGTGGCGGCTGGTACACGAAGCTATTGCTTCCTTATCTCGGCGCCGACGGTCGGCTGATTGGTGCGAATTACGCGATGGACCTGTGGCCTAACTTCGGGTTCGCGACCGAAGAATTTCTCGCGACCCAGGCTACGTGGGCGATAGACTTTCCGGTCGATGCCGCGGAGTGGGGCGGCGAAACCGGTGCACCGGTATCTGCATTCAACTTCGGCGCCATGCCCGATGAGCTCGCCGGCACAGCAGATGTTGTGCTCATGGTGCGCGCACTTCATAACCTCGCGCGCTTCAGTGACCAGAGGGACTTCCTTGGTGAGGCATTCGGCGACTCTTTCGCCGCACTGAAGCCTGGTGGTGTATTGGGTGTCGTGCAGCACCACGCCCGAGATGAGATGTCGGACGAGTTCGCTGACGGTAGCAAGGGTTACTTGAAGAAGGGCTTCGTCATCGCGGCTGCAGAGGCGGCGGGATTCGAATTCGTTGCCGAGAGCGACATCAATGCAAATCCACAGGATCAGCCAGGTGAAGACGATGTCGTTTGGCGCTTGCCGCCGTCGCTTGGCACGAGCAGGGACAACCCCGAGCTCAAGGCCGAACTCGAAGCGGTTGGCGAATCCAATCGCATGACGTTGAAGTTCAGGAAGCCAGAATAAGCCTCAGTTCGTTGGATCGAGGCCGACGACGACGGGATCGTGGTCCGACGACCGGTAAGGTGTCGTCCCGTCGAAGAGTGCCGGGTCTCGACCGAACTCAAGGTTATAGTCATGCAGCTCCGGTTCGTCGGCATTGATGTGCCATTCGATCGCTTCGACGACTTGAGTCGCCATGCTGGCGGAAGCCACCGCGTGATCGAGCGCGCCGGCCTGGGCGTCGAACGAGAATGAATAGGGCTCCGCCGCGCTGTCGAGCAGATTTACGAGTCCCGCGTTCGTGAGCGCGGTCAGAGGGTCTTCTCTTGTATACGCGTTGAGGTCGCCAAGAATCAGGAAGTCATCATCGCCGCTGCCCGTCGGGTCGCTAGCCATCCAGTCAGCGAGTGCGGCCGCCGCGTTGGTGCGCGTCATGTTGCAATTGCCCTGACCATCGCCAAGGTTGGGATCGCCATCGGCATCGCAGGCCGAACCTTTCGACTTCAGGTGGTTAATCGTCAGCGTGAATACAGCGCCCGTTGCGGAGACAGTGAAGGTCTGCGCGAGTGCGGGTCGGTTGCGCGCATCGTTGAACCGTGAGTCGACGTTTCGGTCCAGCAGTGCAAAGTTGCCCGCCGTGTCGATTGTCGCGGCGCGATAGATGAAGCCGGTCTTGATGACGTCGTCATGAATCGTTCCCGTATCGACGTAGGTATAGGCGCCACCACCTACGCGCGCGTTCAGTGCGTCTGTGAGTGCCACGAGGGAGGCGGTCGCGTTGTTCTCGAGCTCGACGAGCCCGACGATATCTGCGTCCATTAGCTCAAGCGCCGTAACGATCTTGTCGAGCTGGCGAGTGTACTCCGCCGCACTATCTGCACCGCGGCAACCGCTGCTGCCAGCCGGACCGCAATCGTCCTGCCCGTCGTCAATCGTCGTAAAGAAATTCTCGACATTAAAACTCGCAACGCGAATTGAGCCGCCGACAGACGGCCCGCCCGGTCGCGGGTTTGCGGCAACGAATTCGGGATCCATCGTCGGCATTAAACGCCACGTTGGATCGCCGTTTCCGCCGCTGCCGCGCGAGTAGCGCAGGTTGCCGATGAGCCCCGTTAACGTATCGCCCGCGCGGATTGAATAGTCGCTCGTGCTGCCGGCGTTGAGGTAGTGAACCTCGTCGGGATTGCGCGTACGCAGCCCGTCGTCGAGCACGATCATCCGACGAGCGTTGAGTTCCCTGTGGGCGTCGTACCCGGCCGCATCCGGCGCATTGCTGTTGGTGAACTGGTAAAGGCGTCCACCTTGCGACAGCGTGACTTCGCCAAACTGCTCGAGATTGCGAACCTCGGTCACAGTCAGCGTGCCGGTGAACTCGACGAGCATGCCCTCGTAACGTTCGAGGTCGGCGATCAAGTCGCCGTCGCTGTTTGTCGTCGAGTCATTGACTGGCAGGTTGATCGGTGCAGGGATTAGTGTTCCGGTGCCTATCACACGCACCGCCGCTGCGTTCAGCTGAGTCTCGCCAAAATACTCGGCGACATCGCCGGTCACCTCGACAACGTCACCGACATTAACGTCTACGGCTGGCGTGTTCCCATCGAAAACGAAGATGCCGTCGGATGTATTGAAGTTGCCGTCTGGCGGCCCGTCCTGCAGGTAGAAGCCACCGAGATTGCGACGCGTGTCACCGTCGTCTTCCTGGAAATCGCCGGTTACCTGTCCCCTGACCGTAACAGTCTGTCCTTCGAACGGGCTCGTAGCGCCCGGGCCCTGGATATCGCCTATCGAGGTACTGCCCGAGGGTGGAGGTGGAGTCGGCGTGGCTGCGCCACCGCCCCCACCGCCGCCGCAGGCGGCGAGGAGGGCGATGCCGGTCATGAGTGTCAGTGTTCGCATGGCCGGCATTCTAGCGCATGCGGGTTACCGCAGGTTGAAGAGAAGGAACTCCGCGTCGCTGCCGGCCGAGATTCTGACCTCGTCGGCCTGCGCGATTGCTGCCCCATCGCCCGCCGTGAGCGACTCATCGTTCACGACGATGTCGCCGCGGACGACCTGTACGAAGATGCGGCGCTCACCAACATCGTCAAGCGCAACCTCGTGACCTGTCTCGAGAACGCTGGCATAGAGGTCGACGTCCTGGTGGATCGTTAGCGAACCGTCCCGGCCATCGCGCGAACCGACCAGGCGCAGCTGGTTGAGCTTGGATTCGCGGTCGAACAGCGTCTGTTCGTAGCCGGGTTCGAGATTTTGCAGTTCCGGCAGGATCCAGATTTGCAGCAGGTGCAGCTCTTCCTCGCTGGAATGGTTGAACTCGCTGTGCAGAACGCCGGTGCCCGCCGTCATGCGCTGAAACTCGCCCGCGTTGATCACGGTGCCGTTGCCCATGCTGTCCTTGTGCTCGATCGCGCCGTCGATGACGTAGGTCACGATCTCCATGTCCTTGTGCGGGTGGGTGCCAAATCCCTGTCCCGGCGCGACGCGGTCTTCATTGATGACGCGCAGGTCACTGAACTGCACACGCTGCGGATCGTAGTAATTCGCGAACGAAAACGTGTGCTTAGCCTTCAGCCAACCGTGGTCCGCGCTGCCGCGCGTCTCCGATCGAATGATGTCAATCATGATGTCCTCCTGTTCAGGCCGCTTGCGGGGCCAGATGAACGAGTTTGGCGATGCGTGAACGTGCGCTGTCGAGCGCTTCGCGGTTGCCGCGGTCCGCGCCCTTGGCGCCGATGAACTCGACATCGGTAATGCCAACGAACGCGAGAGCCTGCTTCAGATACGGCGTTGCGAAGTCCACCGGGCTGCCGATGGGCACGCCGCCGGACGGTACGATCACGTAGGCTTTCTTGCCTGTCAGCAGGCCTTCCGGACCGTTTTCCGTGTAGCGAAACGTCAAGCGAGCACGCGCAATCATGTCGATCCAGGCCTTGAGTACGGCGGGGATCGAGAAGTTGTAGATCGGTGCGCCAATGACCAGTACATCGGCCTCCTTAAGTTCGGCGACAAGCGCGTCGGATGCGGCCAGCGTCTGCCGATGGCGGTCCGTCCTGTCTTCGTCTGCCGTGAAGTTGGCCTCAACCCAGGCCGAGTCAATAAACGGCAGGCCGTCGGCCAGGTCGCGCTCGACGATGTCGACGTCACCATGCCGGTCCTCGAGGGCGCGCAGCAGGTCGCCGGTCAGGGTGCGGCTGATGGAGCCGTCCTTCTTGGCGCTGGTGTTGATCGCCAGGACATTCAGGGGCTGTTTCATGGGGAGATCCTCAAGTCTGTGTTCGAATGCCGGTAGTTTCCCTGTTGACAAAAACGAGATAAATAATAGTCTGAAGATAAGATTGTTCTCAGAATCGCAACAATATGGACAAATTCGAGGATATACAGGCGTTTGTCGCGGTCGTCGAGGCGGGCAGTTTCACTGCCGCGGCCGAGCGCCTGAACACGGCCAAGTCAGCCGTGAGCCGCCGTGTGTCGGGACTCGAGGAGCGTCTCGGTGTGCAGCTGCTGCAACGAACGACCCGAGTCCTCAACCTGACCGACACGGGCAAGAGCTTCTATGAGCACAGCGCCCGGATACTGGCCGATCTGGACGAGGCGGAGGCCGCCGTGCAGCAGGAGCACGGCGAGCTGCGCGGCACATTGCGCGTCGCGTTGCCGCTGTCGTTCGGTGTGAGGCACATGTGCAAGCCGATAGCGGCGTTCACCAAGCTGCATCCGCGGATCAGGTTCGATCTCGATCTCAATGATCGTCGGACGGACCTTATTGAGGAGGGCATGGATGTCGCGATTCGTATCGGCCATCTCGACGATTCGTCGCTAATTGCCCGCCGCCTGTTCGAGGTCAAAACCGTCGTCTCGGCATCACCGCACTATCTGAAGACGCACGGCACGCCGAAAAGCCCGCACGAACTCCTCGAGCATGACTGCCTCGTGTACTCGAATCTCGCGGACCCGAACCGGTGGTCCTGGAAAGACGCAGCGGGCAGCCAACATTCAATCGAGCTGACGCCGGTCATGAGCGCGAGCAGTGGCGATTTCCTCGCGAACGCCGCCGCCCACGGACTGGGCATCGTGATCCAGCCGACGTTTCTCTCCGCCGAAGCGATCCGCCAGGGGCACCTCGTACCGATACTGCGCGATGTCGAATGGCCAGTCTCACCGGCCTATGCTGTCTATCCGCCGACGCGCCATCTGTCATACCGTGTACGAGCGTTCATCGATTTTCTTGCCGAACGGTTTGCGGGCCAGCCTCAGTGGGATCGCGACTGCGAGACGCTCAGCGCGAGACAAACCTGACCCGCATAGTAGAAGGGCAGGCCAACGACGTAGGTCGCGATGTCGGTTTGCACGATCCGCAGTGCCGCCACCGACAGGTCGGACAGGAAAAAGAGCGTCGCTCCAATGACGATCAGCCAGGAACCGGCCGCACCCCGCGTGCCAATGGCGAAAATGACCATCAGGCTGATCACAGCAATATAGGCTCGCACCGGAATCGAGAGATTTGCCGCCGCAAACGGCTCGAGCCAGGTCCAGACAGCGATCGCAATGACGGTGATCGGAATCGCGGCGGCAATGACCCAGCTGCGCTGATAACCGTGCGCAACGAATGCAGATACATACGCCACGTGCGCGAGCAGGAAAGCGACAAGCCCGCCAAGAAAGAAGGCCTCGCTCGTGCCAATTAGCAGCATGTCGCCACACCAGGACAGGCCCAGTCCGACGAGGATGAGTCTGCCGAAGATGGAATTCAGTGCGCCGGCGCGCAGCGCCAGAGCAATGAAAGCCGTTGATGCGACGAGCTTCGCCGCGGCGGCCAGGGTGGTCTGGCCGTGGTAGAGCAGAATCACCAGCGCAAGGCAGGCGCCCAGAGAGGTAACAGCGAATGTGCGCAGGCCAGGCATGCGCGCATTGTAAGTCAGTCAGGTGCGAGTGCCAGTGCTGCGGTACGCGTCGAGTGCTGCCTGCCTCGACAGTGAGAGGTCTGCTACGGGTTCCGGGTAGGTTTCGCCGAGGCGTACGCCGGCCTGCTCGAGAATCGCTGGCGGTGCGTCGAACGGACTGTGGATGTACTTGTCGGGCAGTGCCGCAAGCTCCGGCACGAAGCGCCGCACGTAAGTACCGTCAGGATCGAACTTGTTGCCCTGGGCGACCGGATTGAATATCCGGAAGTAGGGTGCCGCGTCGGCGCCGCAACCTGCGACCCATTGCCAGCTTGCGCTATTGTTCGCCAAGTCCGCATCGACAAGATGATTCCAGAACCACCGCGCGCCATGACGCCAGTCCGTAAGCAGGTTCTTGACCAGGAAACTCGCCGTGACCATGCGGACACGATTGTGCATGTATCCCGTGGTGGCAAGCTCCCGCATGCCGGCATCGACAATCGGAAAACCGGTTTCACCGCGTTGCCATGCTGTCAGCAGCTCTTCATTGGTGCCCCACGGAAAGCGGTCAAAGCGTCGCTGCAGGTTCGTGTCTGGCAAGTCCGGGTTGTGGTAGAGCAGATAGTTTGAGAACTCGCGCCAGCCGATTTCGCTGAGATAACGATCGGCGTCTTTCGACAGCTTACCGTTCGTGCAGCGCTCCATCACTGCGTACCAGGCCTGGTTCGGCGAGATTTCGCCGAAATGCAGATGCGCTGAGAGTCGCGACGTTCCGCTAACGGCGGGGATGTCCCGCTGCCGGTCATATTGGCGCACGGCTTCGTCCAGGAAGCGGTCGAGCGTCAGCGATGCGCCGGCCTCACCCGGAGTCCAGAGACTGAAATCGATATCGGGTGGAATGAACCCGGATAGCTCGCGCGGACCACCCGACCAGCGCGAATCCGCCGGCGATAGCAGTTGCAGATTCGCGGGCGCCAGCAGCGGCTTGCGCGGCGTGATGCCGTTCTCAAGACAGCCTTTGCGATAGAAGGGCGTAAATACGCGGTACGGCGTTCCATCCGGCTTGTTGATCGTCGGCGGGTCCCAGAGAAGTGAACCGTTGAACGTCTTTACCGGGACCGAAGAGGCCAGCAGCTGTTCCTTGATCGACGCGTCGTAATCGGCGCGCCATGGCTCGATACAACGATTCCAGTACACGCATTCGATGCCGAGGTCCCTGACCAGATCGGGGATCAGCTCAGGAGGGCTGCCGTGCAGTTCGAGGAGCTTGCCGTCCAGCGTTTCGTTGAGCGCGGCCAGGCTCCGCTTCAACCACCAGCGGCTTGCGGGTCCGGGGCTCCATTCGCCGGCCGCCGCATCGTCATGGATGTAAACTGGGAGCACGCGCGCGCCGCTTGCCGCGGCCGCGTGCAGGGCAGGATTGTCGGCAAGACGAAGGTCCTGACGAAACCAAACGAGTGCTGTCGGTGTCGTAGCCATAACCTCTATATTATGGATTCAAGGCCCGTCAGGGTTTGTAACCTTTGGTAACCACATGCGAGTAGCGATAATTGGCGGAACCGGCTTTGTTGGCGGATATCTCATCGACGCCCTGCTTCAAGCCAACCACGAGGTCGTGACGCTTCTACGGCATGGCAGCGAGGGCAAGCTGAACAGGTCGGACGCAGTCGAGACCATTGCCGGAGATATCGGCGAAAAAGAGGCACTTGCTGCGCTGATGCAGGGCGCAGATGCCGCTATCTACAACGTTGGGCTTCTGCGTGAATTCCCGAGCCGCGGCATCACGTTCGAAGCCGCGCAATATCAGGGTGTCGTCGACACCGTCGCTGCCGCACGCGAGGCAGGAACGCGCCGAATGCTGCTGATGAGCGCAATCGGTGTGAAGGACCCCGGGACGAAGTACCAGGCGACCAAGTTTCGTGCGGAACAGCATGCGCTGGCCAGCGATCTCGATGTCACGGTTCTCCGCCCGTCGGTGATCTTCGGGGACCCACGCGGCACCATGGAGTTTGCCACGCAGCTGTACCAGGATATGGTGCGCCCGCCGCTGCCGGCAATGGCGTTTCCCGGCGTGCAGATGTCGCCGGTCTATTGCCGGGACGTTGCGGACGCTTTTGTGGCCGCACTCGGCGACGACACGACGATCGGCAAGACGATCGAACTTGCGGGACCGGAGGTCCTGACCTGGCGCGACATACTCGAGCGCATCGCCGCGGCAGTGGATCGCACCAAGTTCATCGTGCCGATGCCGCTGGTCTTCATGCGTGTCGCTGCAACGCTGTTTGACTGGCTGCCTTTTTTTCCCGTTACGCGAGACCAGTTGACGATGCTTGCGGAAGGAAATACCGGGTCGGCGACCGCGCTGGAGTCCCTGATCGGACGCGCTGCCCAACCCCTGGACACCGAGAGCCTTGCTTATCTGCAGCGCTGATACATTCGGTTACAAACGTACACAGAAATGTCACCGAAGAGTCTGGGGCCCAGCCTAGACTCCTTCCCAACATCTTAGCGATGATAAGGAAGCTGCGTGACTCGCGTGATCAGAAACTCGCTGAAATCCTGGATGTTCGTTTACATCGGACTTGTCGCCGCCATCGTGCTGGCCGGACAGCCTGACGAAGTCGAGCAGCAGGATACGGCCGTGCCACTGCCGGCCATAGTGGGTAGCGCACCGCTTCTCCGAAGAGACATCTGACTCCCCCAAAGTCGGCACACGGATGTGCCGCGCCTGTTCCTCGGTTCATGACCTTTCGCTGTCACCATGAAACGATTACTGCTCCTCATAGTTATTGCTACGTTCCCAGGCGCCAACGCGATGGCGCTTGAAGAACCGCAGTACGAGGTACTGACTCGCATAGGCGACATCGAGTTTCGCCACTACGAGCCGTACATCGTCGCCGAGGTGACCGTCAGTCGCGATAACCAGGCATTCCGGATACTCGCCGGCTATATCTTTGGCGACAACGCCGAGCAGGAAAAGATGCAGATGACGGCGCCTGTGGAACGGCGCGATCGTGACCATGCGTTTGTCATGGAGTCGAAGTACTCGATGGACTCTCTTCCGCAGCCAAACGATGACCGCATTCAACTTCGCGAGCGCCCGGCGCGTATTGTCGCTGTACGCGAGTTCTCAGGCCGCTGGAGCGAGCGCAGCTTTGCCAGGCACGAACGGGCTTTGCTCGAAAAACTGGCGTCGATGGGTATCGAAACCACGGGAGCGCCAGAGCTCGCCCGCTACAACAGCCCGTTCACCCCGTGGTTCCTGCGCCGCAACGAGATCATCGTACCTGTGAACTGGACGGGCATGGATGTGGTCGAAGACTCGAGAGAACATATTGCGACAGAGGCCGCCGCGCGACTATAGTTCGGTGTCTCGTAACGCGAGGTCCCGCCTGTGACAGTCCGTATCCTATTGATTGCCCTGCTATTTGCCCTGACGGCACCGCCGACCGAGGCGAAGACGCGCGTTGCCGAATTCCGCGGCTCCGGAAACACCACAACCGCGGTCTTCCGCGTTGACTCCCCGTGGGTGCTGGACTGGCGCCTCGACGGCGACTTTGATCAGCTGGTCGCGCTCGAGATTACGTTGATCGAAGCGAAGAACAGCCGCCACGTAGGCCGCGTTGTTTACACGAAGCGACGCAGCAATGGCGCGCGTTTGTTCCACCAGGGCGGTCTGTACCAATTGCGCATCAACTCGACGCTGGCGCGCTGGACCGTCAAGATCGAGCAGCTCACGCGCGAAGAAGCTGAGCGCTACACGCCCAAGGAAAAACTCTGACGCACGCCTTCCCCTGTTGGTGGGAAGACTTTGACCACCCGGTCTCCAGGGCACTTCCCGACTCCACGAACATCGTAATCGTCGGCGCCGGAATCACCGGCGTCGTTACGGCGATCGAACTCGCTCGCGCGGGACGCGACGTAGTCGTCGTTGAAGCGAGTCATGTCGGGTCCGGAGCGACCGGGGGAAGCCTCGGCGTCCTGTCGACACCCGCCGCTGGCGTCGGCTTCGGCGATCCTGACGAACTCGTCTGCGGTCGGCCGAGAAAACTCTGGCACCGTGATCGCCTCGCGGCACAACGCTACTTGCTGCGTCTGATTGAGGAATCAGGCACCGACTGCGACCTGCGAAAAGGCGCCGTGGCTCTGGCGCCCACCGCGCGCAATGCTGAACAGCTGGCAGCAACCGTCGAAGCGCGCAATGTCTGGTACGAATCCTCGGACGTCATGCTGAGTGCCGATCAGCTCGAGCAGGAGGCGGGTGGGCGCGTCGCCGAACTATTTGCCGGCGGGCTCGTCATGTCGGATGCTCACTTTGTGCAGCCTGCCCGCATGATCACCGGACTCGCGGCGCTGGCCAGGTCGCTCGGTGTTCTCATCTGCGAGCGCACCGAGGTCGTCGGCGTACAAGCCAGGAAAGGTGGTTTTCGGGTGCTCACCAATGGCGGCGACATAAACGCGGAGAACGTGTTTCTCGCAACGGGCGGCTATACGACCGATGCCGTTTCGTATCTGCGCGAGAGAACGCTTGGCGTGCCATCGATAGCTATCGCGAGCGAGGAAATCCCCGAAGACGAAGTTCGTGATATCTGCCGATCCGGTCGCGTGTTGATGGTGAACCGCTTTCGAACCTACACCTGCCGCCCGGCAGGCGATGGCCGACGCATCGTACTTGGCGGACCGGTAAGCCAGGTGCCCGGCACGCCCCGGCAGAACGTGCAGCGCCTGCATGACTATTTCCTGCGTCTGTTCCCGGATCTGACCGGCGTCGAGTTCACGCATAGCTGGGTCGGTATGGTGGCGGCAACGCGCGACCGTGCAGCGCATAGCGGCAAGCACGATGGCATTCGCTATGCGGTCGGCGGTAGCGGTCTCGTCAGCTGTGCCGACGCGGGCCGGCGCATGGCCCGCAGCATTCTGCACAACGACGAGGCCGCCGAAGCGAGGTTCCCACGCTGGCCGATGCGTGACAGCGAGCACGTGTGGTGGCGTGTGGCGGCGCTTGCCGACCGCCTGCAGGACCTGAGGGGCAAGAGTCGCTTGCGCTGACACTGTGTGAGATCATCGGCCCGTGGAGCAGCACCAGCAGAAAAAGACCAGCGCGATCATCATTCTTGCCGCCGTAGTCATTGTGATATACGGCATGCAGATGATGTCGGTGCTGCTCGTGCCGTTTCTGATTGCTGCGTTTCTCGCACTGATCACGGTGCGGCCGATGCTGTGGATGCAGCAGCACCGCGTACCGTCGATTCTCGCCGCTCTCATAATCGTGACGATGCTGATGCTGATTCTTGCGATCGTGGCCATGATCCTCGGTACGTCAATAGCCGATTTCACGGCCGCGCTGCCAACCTATCAGGCACGCCTCGACAGTATCGTCGCCGGGGTATTCGAGTGGATCAAGACGACGTTCGAACTTGATGAGTCTACGGACAGCATCACCGACATGATCGACCCGGGCTTTGCGATGGGCCTGGTCGCCGGACTTCTGAACAGCTTGCGCGAGGTCCTGACGAATACTTTCCTGATCGTATTCACGATGATTTTCATCCTGCTTGAAGCGTCGACCGCGGAGACCAAGTTCGAAGCGGCATTCGGGCGTCGTGCCGATTCGATCGCGAGTGCGCGGGAGTTCATGCAGAACCTCGGCCGCTACCTCGGTATCAAGACACTCGTCAGCATGGCCACGGGTATTTGCGCCGGTTTGCTGACCTGGTCGATTGGTGTCGACTTTCCGTTGCTGTGGGCAATGATCGCGTTCCTGCTCAATTACGTGCCGACCATCGGTTCGATCATTGCCGCAGTCCCGGCAGTTCTTCTCGCGCTCGTGCAGATCGGGCCGGGCGCCGCCGGTGCGACGGCGCTGGGTTTTATCGGTATCAACGTCGTATTTGGCAATTTCCTGGAGCCACGCCTGATGGGCTTCGGCGTGGGCATCTCGCCGCTGGTCGTGTTCGTCGGCCTGATAGCCTGGGGCTTCATCTTCGGGCCCGTCGGCATGCTGCTGTCAGTGCCTTTGACGATGACGCTGAAGATGGCGCTCGAGAGTGATGACCGGACGCGGTGGGTGGCTATTCTGCTGGGCTCGGAGCGCGATGCGGTGCATGCGCTCCGCAGCAGGGCAAGAGAAGAAGCCGAAGCTCAGGCGACGTCTACGTCACCATAGTCTTCCGTAACCGGCTCCGTTTCCTCGATCTGCTCGAGGAGGTTGATCGCAACAGCGACGAAATCCGTATCCGTGATTATGCCGACGAGCGTGCTGTTGTCGAGCACGGGCAGACAACCGATCTTGTGTTTCTCGAGGAACAGGGCCGCGTGCCGAAGGCTGGCGTTGACGTCTACGGTCGCGACGTCTGAGACCATCGCATCCGCGATGCCGATGTCATTGGCGTGAATGCGATTGTCCTCGCGAAGGAAGCTGTCGGTGGCTGCGAGTACGTTGGTCAGAGTAACGAGTCCAACCAGTTGGTCACCTTCGACAACCGGAATGTGATGAATGCGATTCTCGTGCATCAGACTCCGGGCTTCGGCGAGGGTCGCATCGGGACCGACCGTGATCAGGTTGGTGCTCATGATGGCTTCGATGCTGAACATGGGTATGTCCTCTTTCGTTCTTCTCTTTCTGTTGCCACTTTCCAGTCTAGTCACGGGGGCTCAGAGTGTCATTGCGAAAAACACCTATTCAATTCCCTAAATAGCTGATTCTGAGGGGTGCTAGAGGTTGAATTCGGCCAGGTAATCTTCCCAGCGCGGATCTTCCCAGGCCTCCTCGAAGAACTGCATGACCATCGCCCAGGGCCCGCCCGGATCCCTGACGCGTGCTGTATGGCCCAGCCATTCGAAGGTCTTGTCCAGGTCACCCGCATCCGCGTAGATCTCGGCCATGTAGACGAGCGCGACCTTGAAGACGTTGCGGCGCTTTATTTCTTTTATGAATTCGCCCATTCGGTCAATCCCTGAAACGTCGGGCGAGCTTAGCAAGTCCTCGGTTACTACGGATGTAAAATGATGTGCAAAGGCCTACCGTAAAGGTCCAAATCACCATGAAATCGCGACTTCTATTGCCCCTCGTCCTGCTCGCTGCGTCGGCGACAGCCGCCGAGCGTGACGCAACGCAGATCGTCAAGGACGCCGTTGACCACTGGCGTGGCCTGACGTCGTACACCGAGATGACGATGGTCATTCACCGGCCTGACTGGGAACGATCGATGACGATGCAGGCGTGGACCAAAGGTGACGATCGCTCCCTGGTACGTGTTATCGAGCCGAAGAAAGATCGCGGCAACGGTACGTTGACCGACGACAACAAAATGTGGACGTACTCGCCGAAGATCAATCGTGTCATCAAGGTACCGTCATCGATGATGGGGCAGAGCTGGATGGGCTCCGATTTCTCGAACAAGGACGTGGCGCGAGCCGACGATATCGTCGATCAGTACGATCACACGATACTGTCCGAAACCGATGATGAGGGCGTTGTCGTTTTCGAGATCGAATCCATTCCGCATGAAGAGGCCGCGGTCGTATGGGGCCGTGAGGTGCTGCGTATCCGCGAAGATCACGTTGTGCTTTCGCACGAGTTTTACGATCAGGACGGCGAGCTCGTGAAGACGCTCAAGTCGCTCGAGATTGTCGAGATGGGCGGCCGCACGATTGCCAGCCGGCAGCGCATGGTCAAGGTCGACGAGCCCGACGAGTGGACCGAGATTGCCGTCAATGACGTGCAGTACGAACTCGAGCTCAGGGACAGCCTTTTCACCCTGTCGAACCTCCGCAATCCGCGAGACTAGCAGCGCACCAGATGAACATTGTCCTTCGTCTTGCCTGGCGTAACCTGTGGCGACATTCGCGACGCACCTGGCTGACCATTGGCGCGATGGTGTTCTCGAACATGCTGCTGGTCTTCATGATTTCGCTGCAGTTCGGCATGTACGGCCTGATGATCGACAATTCGCTGAAAGTCTTCACGGGTCACATGCAGGTGCAGGCGCCCGGTTACAACGACGATCAGAAGATGCGCCAGGTCGTGCCCCAGGTGGCAGATCTCGTGGCGTCGCTGCGTGAGAACCTCGGCAGTGATGAGATCGCCGCGCGCGGCTCGGCCTTCGGCCTCGCATCGAGCGCCGAACGAAGTTACGGCATTGCTGTATACGGCGTTGAGCCCGGCTTTGAACCGTTGGTGTCGAACATTCCGGGACTGGTTGAGGAAGGACGATTTTTCGATGACACCAACGCCATGGAAGTCGTGATCGGCGCTACTCTCGCCCGCAACCTGCGCGTCGCGCTTGGGGATGAGATCACGCTGCTCGGCAGTGGCGTCGACGGTTCGTTTGCTGCAGCCGTCCTGACGATCGTTGGTATCTTCGACAGCGGCGTGCCCGATCTCGATCGCAGTATCGCCGAGATGCCGCTTGGCGCGTTTCAGGAAGTCTTCTACATGAACGGTGCGGGCCACCAGGTCGTCCTGTTCACGGATTCACTGCGCAATGTCGAGACGATGCGGCAGCGCGTCGAAGGTTTGCTGCCAGAGGATAGCGAACTCGTTGTGCACGATTGGGACGCGCTGCAACCGGGTCTCAAGCAGGCGATCCAGGCGGATATCAGCAGTGCGTTTTTCATGTACGCGATCCTTGTCATCCTCGTCGCATTCAGTGTCCTGAATACACAGCTCATGTCGGTCCTCGAGCGGACGCGCGAATTCGGCATTGTCATGGCGCTTGGCCTGCGCGCCGGGCGGCTGGGTCGGCTCGTGATGCTCGAGACGGCGCTGATGGGGTTCCTCGGCCTGATTCTCGGCGCTATCGCGGGCACGCTGTTGACATCCTGGTTCACGGCAAATGGCCTCTCGATTCCCGGCATGGAAGAGATGGCGGCGCAGTTCAACCTGCCTGCCAGGGTATTCCCGCGGGTTAACCTGCTGACCGCGTTCCTCGGTCCGTTTGTTGTCTTCGTGTTCACGTTGCTGGCAGCCGCATACCCGGCACTGCGGTTGCACAAGCTGGGCATCGTCGATGCGATGAGGACTAACTGATGCGTATGCTGCCGGTACTCAGCCGCCTTGCCTGGCGTTATCTGTGGCGGAATCACCGCCGCACCATCGTCATGATTGGTGCGATCGCGGTAGGTGCCTGGGCCATGATCTTCATGACGGCGCTGACCCGCGGCATGGTCGACCAGATGACGCTGGATGGCATCAGCGCATTGCCGGGCCACGTTCAGGTGCACCACCCTGACTACCTCGACGACCCGAGCATCAACAATCTCCTGCCGCTCGACGACGCCGAACTCGAGAGCCGTTTCGCGGAGAGTGACTTCGTTGCCTGGTCGAGCCGGGTCAAGGTGCCCGCGGTCATAACGAGCGAGCGTGAGTCTCGCGGTGTGATTCTGCTCGGCGTTGATCCGATTGCCGAGCGCGGGCTGACATTCATCGACGAAGACAACATCGACGGCCGCTTCCTCGAGAGTTCCGATGACAAGGGCATCATCATCGGCGCGAAGCTTGCGCGCACCCTCGAGACCGAGGTCGGCAAGCGCGTCGTGCTGATGAGCCAGGATCCCGACAATGACATCGCCGATCGCGGCTTCCGCGTCGTGGGACTGTTCCACGCAAGCATGCCGGCCTACGAAGATGGCTTCGTGTTCATCGGCAAGCATGTTGCCCAGAAAATGCTGCGCATCGGCGGGGCGACGACCGAAGCAGTATTCCTCGGTGACGACTACCGCAACGTCGAGCCGGTCTACGAGCAGGTAGTCGCTGCGGTCGATGGTTCGGTCGACGTCAAGCGCTGGTACGAAGTCGACACGTACCTCGGCACGATGCTGGAAGTCATGGACGGTTTCGTGCTGGTCTGGGTTGTCGTGATCTTCCTGGCACTGTCGTTCGGTCTCGTTAATACGCTTGTCATGGCGGTATTCGAGCGCGTCCGCGAGATCGGTTTGATGATGGCGCTCGGCATGAAACCCGCCGCGATACTCGGGCAGATCATCATCGAATCGATGTTGTTGTTGATCGTCGGGCTCGCTATTGGAGACCTGCTCGCCTGGGCCAGCATCCAGCCAATCAAGGACGGCCTCGACATTTCGATCGTGGCTGAAGGGATGGAGATGATGGGTGCATCGAGCGTCCTTTACCCGAAACTGCTTCTGCAAGACGTTGTTCTCGCTAACGTCGTCGTACTGATCCTGGGCTTCCTCGCGAGTCTGTCGCCGGCCTGGCGCGCATCGCGTTACGAACCTGTCGAAGCGATTACCAAGGTGTAACTATGACTGCCGTACGTTGTGTGGACCTTTGCAAGACCTATCGCCAGGGCGATGAGGATATCAAGGCGCTCGATCACCTGAGCATCCAGATCGAGCCAGGCGACTTTGTCTGCCTGATGTCGCCGTCCGGCGGCGGCAAGACAACCTTGCTGAACGCCATCGGCGGACTCGACCTTCCGGACAGCGGTGAAGTCTGGGTGGGTGACCAACGCGTCGACCAGATGAGCAAAGGCGAGCTTGCCGACCTGCGCCTGGCCAACATCGGTTTCGTGTTCCAGGCGTACAACCTGATCCCGGTACTGACCGCGCAGGAAAACGTTGAATTCGTCATGCAGGTGCAGGGCGTGGCCCCTGCCGAGCGACGCAAAAAGTCGCTGGCGATCCTCGAAGAGGTGGGTCTCGAGGGCCTGGAGTCCCGGCGTCCGGCCGAGATGTCGGGAGGTCAGCAGCAGCGCGTGGCTGTCGCGCGAGCCATCGTGTCGCGTCCCGAACTCGTGCTAGCCGACGAGCCGACCGCCAATCTCGACTCGAAGACCTCTGCCGAACTGATGGAACTGTTCGTCGAACTCAATCAGCACCACAACACGACCTTCGTGATCGCAACGCATGATCAAAGCGTCATGAAATACACGAAGCGAATCGTGCGCATGCGCGATGGGCGCATCGTCGAGGATGTCGTGCAGCATGCCGCGTAGCCTGCTTCTACTGTTTCTGGCGATCCCGGTCCTCGCCGGCGCTGAGGTGGAGACAGAATACGGCGGCCACACGAAGTTTCGGCTGGTCGGGGAAAGTTACCCGGCAAACAGCGTGTTTCACGACGTGGTCGGCGGCGAGACGATCGACCTGGCCGCAGACCTGCGGCTCAATCTGCAACTCGAAAGCGGTCGCTGGACCTTCGACTCAGCCTGGCAGCTCGTTGGCCTGCAAGGTGAAGGGCTGCGGATAAGCGGTATCCCCGACGACGATCGCCGGCTGCTTAACCTGAGCGATGTCATCGCCGATGGCACGGAAAGCGCCTTGTTGCATCGCCTCGACCGGTTCTGGGTCGGCTATACCAGCGAGAAGGCTGTAGTTCGTTTCGGGCGACAGGCGTTGTCGTGGGGGAACGGTCTCGCGTATGCGCCGATGGATCTCGTCAATCCATTCGATCCTGCATCGATCGACACCGAGTACAAAGTCGGCGACGACATGCTCTACGCGCAATATCTGCAGGATAGCGGCAACGACCTGCAGTTCGCATGGGTGGTGCGGCGTGATCCGCTCACAGGCGATGTCGAGCAGGATCAGGCCACGATTGCGATCAAGTATCACGGTTTCGCTGGCACGACCGAGTACGACGTGCTCATTGCCGCGAGTTACGGCGATGCGGTCGTCGGTTTTGGCCTCGGGCGCGATGTCGGCGGGGCGGTCTGGACCATGGATCTCGTCGTCACTGATACGGATCTCGACACCTATGCGCAGCTTGTGACCAACCTGTCGTATTCGTGGGTATGGCGCGGCAAGAATGTGAGCGGCAGCCTGGAGTACTACTTCAATGGTTTCGGTGTCGGTGGTGGACGCTACGATCCGCTGACGCTCGCCAACCGGCCAGACCTGCTCAAGCGCGCGTCCCGCGGCGAGCTGTTCACGCTTGGTCGTCACTACCTGGCGGCGAATGCGCTCGTCGAGATGACCCCGCTCTGGACACTTACGCCGACACTGTTCCTCAATGCCCAGAATCCGAGTGCGTTGTTCCAGCTCATCACCAGTTACAGCCTGTCCGACGAGATGACACTGCTTGGCAGCATCAATGTGCCGCTGGGTCCGGATGGCAGTGAATTTGGCGGCATCGAGGCAGGGGCGCCCGATCGCTACCTGTCGAGGGACGGCAGCGTCTTCGTTCAGTTCGCCTGGTATTTCTAAAAAATGGGGACATTCTGCTTTTCCTGCGTCTGACGCAGGAAAAGCAGAATGTCCCCATTTTTAAGCCGCCGGCGGCAGGCTCTGCATCAGCCTGCGAAAGCCGGCCTCGATCTCGAGCTCGAACACCGGGTCCTTGATGTGCTGCCACTCCGACACGTCGACCTGATGAGGTTCCGCGTCCAGCATCTTGTCGATGCGTTGGAACAGGTCGTCTTCCTCCCACCGCATGTGCCCGCGCAGGCGCTGGATGTAGGCACCGGTGTCTTCGATCATCTTGTCGCGGCGAACAGCGGCGCCGGCATTGATCGCTTCGACCTCGTCCCGCAGCAGCGAACCGAGTCGTGCGATATCGCGATGATCGCCGGGCACGTCGTCGAGGCCTTCGGACAGGTCCGGGCGTTTCTCACGCAGCTGCTCGTAGACGACGTCTTCCTTGGGGTGGTGAACCGCGTCAGGGTAGACGGTCATATACCGCATGATCTCGTCGAACAGCTCGAAGTCGGGATCCCTGCCTGCTTCCATTTCGTCGACGAGCGTCTCGAGCAGATCGAGCACGATTGCCATGTTGCGGTGGTCCTCCCGCAACTCCGTCATGAGTTCTCTTGCATCCACATCCATGCCCCTATGGTCGCCGTGCAGGGCCCGCGCGACTATCGGGAGATTCCCCTACGATAGCCCCGCAACACGCAAGTCATTGAAAGACAACCCCGCAACGCGGGGCCGTTTCTTTTGGGGGCCGTAAACGGGCTCAGAAGAGCTTCTTCGCCATACCGAGGATATCGTCGAGCCCGGATTTGCCACCGATATCGAGCAGGTCGCCCAGCGGGCCGAGGCCGCCGCTTTTGGCGGAGGCTCCAATATCCTGGCCTGCCGAACTCTTCTTGTTCAGCGCGCCCATCGCGAGCGTTGCCAGCAGAGGCAGGGCTTTCTTGATGACGCCGGCGTCGATACCGGTTTCACCAGCCGCCGCTGCTGCGACATTGCGGCTGACGTCTTTCGAGCCAAAGATATGACCGAGGATGCGATTGCCGTCGACACGCGTGTCGGCTGACCCCATCAATCCGGGATCGTCGAGATAGCGATCGTGACCGCCGGTCTCGAGGGCGCGCCGCAGGCCGGCGAGCCCGCTATCGTCGCCCGCGTTCTTCTTCAGTCCGCCCATCAGGGCCGGCGCCAGTGCGTCAACGAGTTTGGACGTATCGCCCGAGCCAAGACCGACCGCATCGGCGAGTTTGCCCACGCTGTCGCCGCCGCCGCTCGATTTAAGCAGGTCCATTAAGTTCATGATGCTCCCCTTCCCAGGTCAGTCGTCGAGCGGAATGCGGATCTTCTGGCCCGGATAGATCTTGTTCGGGTCCTCGATGATGTCGCGGTTGGCTTCGAAAATCTTCGTGTACATCGATGCCTTGCCGTAGTACCGCTTGGCGATCGCGCCCAAAGTGTCGCCGCTGACGATTTCGTAAACCTCGGCTTTTTCCTCTGGTTCTTCTGGCTTCGGCTCAGGCGCGCGCAGGTCGTCGGCGACGATCTTCTCGACGCCCTGGATGTTGCCCGTGATCAGGATGGCCTGCTCGCGTACCGCCGGGCTGGCGCAGTCGCCGCACAGCGTTACGGTGCCGTCATCGAATGCCACTTCGAGGTTGCTGAGACCGTGCGTCTTGATCTCGAGGTGTTGCTTGATGTTGTCCGCGGCTTCGGCGTCGGTGTCGAAGATCTGTCGGCCAACGTCTTTCACAAAATCGAACAGTCCCATTTTTCATCTCCCAATGGTTGTTATGGCGAGTCGATACTCTGTTATTCGGGCAGTGTAACAGGCGGTATAATTTAACGCGCCACTCAGAAGAGGTGTCTCCATGCGCAAGCTCAGTATTTTCCTGCTGCTCAGTTTTCTGTTCAGCGCCGGCTGCTCGGTCAACCCCGTGACCGGCAAGCGCGAGGTCGTGTTCATGAACACGGCGCAAG
>JAAUYD010248515.1_pt1 | contig 37048 bp, 31 predicted proteins | sample 7278101 | NCBI WGS metagenome assembly JAAUYD01 (sample SAMN14350128, study PRJNA611818) | marine sediment metagenome | isolation source: surface marine sediment (0.6m) | place: French Polynesia: Moorea | collected 2018-08
AACTCCCGAAGTTGAAAAACCAAGTGTAAATCCAACTCCCGAAGTTGAGAAACCAAGTGTAAATCCAACTCCCGAAGTTGAGAAACCAAGTGTAAATCCAACTCCTGAAGTTGAGAAACCAAGTGTAAATCCAACTCCCGAAGTTGAGAAACCAAGTATAAATCTAATTTCAGAAGTTGAGAAAGCAAGTGTAAATCTAACTCCCGAAGTTGAAAAACCAAGTGTAAATCCAACTCCCGAAGTTGAGAAACCAAGTGTAAATCCAACTCCCGAAGTTGAAAAACCAAGTGTAAATCCAACTCCCGAAGTTGAAAAACCAAGTGTAAATCTAACTCCAGAAGTTGAGAAACCAAGTGTAAATCCAACTCCCGAAGTTGAGGAATCAAATGTAAATCCAACTCCCGAAGTTGAGAGTCAAAACCTGACCTTTGAGGAAATAGAGAAACTTGCTAGAAAGACAACTGTACGGATTAAAACACTTAAAGGTGCTGGTTCCGGAGTGATTTTAAACCACACAGAAACAACATATACAGTGCTTACAAATTGGCACGTTGTTGCTTTTCAGAAAGAGTTTACTCTCATCACTGCTGACGGTCAACAACATCAACCCCTCTCCTATAAACCGCAGCATTTGCATGAATTAGATTTGGCAATTATTAAATTTAAAAGTACCTCAAAATACGAAGTTGCCAAAATTAATCCTGAACTTCCAACAAAGGATGATGCAGTTTTTGCTAGTGGTTTTCCATTGTACGGGGAAGATGATTCCACAACTACTGTGGATTTGGATATCAAAGATGCATTTCGGTTTACTCAAGGTAAAGTTTCGCTGTTATTAAAACAGCCAAAATCACTACCAGAAGGTTATAGCTTGGGGTACACCAATGATATTCAAGTAGGGATGAGTGGTGGTCCGATTTTCAATGCTAAAGGTGAATTAATAGGGGTTAATGGTCGTACCAAACATCGCGATCCAGCTTTTGGTGTCTATCGTTTGCAAGATGGTACAGATCCAAAACCAGAAATTTTAGACCAGATGATTAATTCCAGTTGGGGAATTCCCATCAATATTTATCAAAATTCAGTTTCATCACAATCAGGAGATTCAAAATGAATAATAATTTTTCTCGTGTTAATTCTCTGAATGCTATTTTGGCAGGTACAGCAACTGTTGCTGCGATTGTAATTACCCAACCAGCAGTTGCTAAAAGTGCTAAAGAAGTTGCAGCAATTGCTATTCCTACAACAGTTAAAATTGAAAATCCTGTTGAACCAATAATGGGAGGTTCAGGAGTAATTATTGCCAAAAAAGGTGATATTTATACAGTCCTCACAGCTAATCATGTAGTCAAAGACGAAGCAATAGATTCATACACAATTGTTACTGCTCCAAATAAAAAGTCTAAAGAGGGTGAAGAATACCCAACTCTCTCAATTACAAGGTTAATGAACAGTAAACTAGATTTAGCATTAGTGACATTTAAAAGTAAGAAAAAATATAAAGTTGCACCCCTAAATATTTCTGGTGAATCAGGTATTGGTTCTGGAATATATATTTCTGGGTATCCTGTACCTACACCAGGTATTCAGGAAAGAGAATATACTTTCAGTGGTGGAGAAGTCATCAGTGAACGTTTGCAGGGAGAAAATGGATACACAATGATTTATAACGCTGTTACCCTTCGAGGTATGAGTGGAGGACCAGTTTTTGATGTTAATGGACGAGTTGTAGGTATTCATGGACAAGGAGATGCTCTAAGTGGAAAAATAAACGAAGCTACTAGTCTTGAACAAGGTGCAGATAAAACAGGACGCAATTTAGCAATTCCCATCACAAGCTTTATGGCTTTAAACTTAAAAGAATTCGGAATCAAATTACCAAAGTTGAAAATTGATAATTCTCCTGCGGATAATGACAAAGCAGAAACACCATCAAAAGATGAATTAAAAAGTTGGTATAATAATGTTGCTCTAGGTATAGGTCTTGGTATTGTCGAAAGAGCTATTCCTATCAAAATTCCTAGAATTGGCTTCTAATCACTTCTAAATTGAAAACCCCGACTTATTCAAAAAGTCGGGGTTTTGAGTACAGCTAACTAGAAAAATTTCAATTATTTCTTCTTAAATTTCGTTGTACCGATTGTAAATTATGTTTTGCACTCTCAAAATTTGGATTTAATTGCAGTGCTGTTTGAAAATCCCTAATTGCTTCCTGATTTCTTCCTAATTTATGTAATGTCCAACCACGATTATTTAACACTTCGGCATTATTTGCTTGAATAGAAACTGCTTGATTAAAATCCCTTAAAGCTTGGTCATACTGTTGTAAATTTACAAATAATATACCGCGATTATTTAAAGCTTCTACAAAATTGGGTCTAATTAACAATGCTTGATTATAATCAGCTAATGCTTCTGAAAACATCCGCAAATTATATCTTCCAAAACCACGACCATTAAATGCTTCTGCATAATTGGGATTTATTTTTATTGCATCACTATAGGATTGAACTGCTGCTTCATAACGACGTAAATTTAATAATTCATCACCTATATCTAATAATTCCACCGCTTGATTTCTGGAAAATACTAATTCAGTATTGAGAAAAACATAAATTCCACCACCAATAGCAATTATAAATAACAGAAATAATACATACCAGAGTTTAATTATCTTTTTCTTTCCAGATTTAACGACACTAGAAGAAAATGCTCGATTAACTTGCAAATAAGTTTGTTGATTTTGAAGATTAACCTGATGATTTACAATCTGTGTAGAAGCCAAAGGAGTTTGCAATATTTCAATGTCTTTTAATACTTCATTTACTGTTTGGTAGCGTTCGGTATAACGTGAACGTACCATTTTATCAATAACTGCTTTTGTGCGATCGCTGATTTCTGGTGCTAGATGATGCCAACTAACTTCTCCAGTTTGAAAGTCTAATTGTATCTGGTCTGGACGAATTCCAGTTACTGCTTCAATAGCAGTCATTCCTAAAGCATAAATATCACTATTAAAAACAGGCATTCCTGCTTTTTGTTCTTCTGGTCTATAGCCTAATGTACCACATCCAACAGTTAAAGGTGCTTGTACTTGTGGATTTATCAATTGACTGTGAACTTGTTTAATCAAACCAAAATCAATCAATACTATTTTGCCATCTTTATATCTCCTAATTAAATTAGCTGGTTTGATATCCCTGTGAATCACATTATTTTCATGAACAAAATTTAATACTGTCAGTACGTCTTTCAAAAAATCAATTACTTCTATTTCCTGTAATTTATTTATAGCAATAAATTCGTTATGTAGTGAATTTCCATCTATAAATTCTTGAACTATATAAAAATCATTATTTTCAGTAAAATTGTCTATTAAATCTGGTATCTGGTCATGGTGTTGTCCTAACTTTGCCAGAATCATTGCTTCTTGTTTAAAGAGTTTTTGAGACTTTTGTAAAATAGATATATTCTGATTTTGAGGCACCAATTTTTTAACTACACATTGACGACCATATAAACGTTCATCTGTTGCCAGATAAGTTTCACTAAAGCCCCCAAAACCTAATATTTTAATAATTCTATATCGTTTAGATAATAATTGCCCAATCATGGCGATGAAATCCCTGTTTTTTTGATTCACTTACTATTATTCCCATATTATAGTTACAAAATTTCCAGTTTTAATGGGCAATTATTTATTTTAAATCAGCAATTATGACATTTGAAATAATTTCTATCTTCAAAAATATTTTAAATTTATTTAGGTGTGATTACTATAAGCATTTTGCAAAGTAAATTGTTATAAATAATCAAGATAACAATTGGTTTTTAAAATTTGATAATCAAAGAGTTGATTTTTCCATAAACATTGATTTTTGACTAATAGAAAATGAAAAAGATATTGCTATTAATCACAAATGGATTAATTCTTGTGGGTGCATTTGGCTGTCAAAATATCCCTAATCCCAGGCAACCAGGTACTACTACTCAACCCTTAACTACTACTACTAATCAACCAGTAACTACTACTAATCAACCCGTAACTACTACTACTAATCAACCAGTAGCCACTACTACTAATCAACCCGTAACTACTACTACTCAACCCGTAACTACTACTACTACTCAACCCGTAGCTAATACTAATCAACGAGAAAATACTACAGCTACAAATAATCTCAGAAGCACAATTCTTGCCAAGTTAGAAAACAGATTTCCTAGCTGTAGTTTAACAGTTAACGTCACAGGAAATGATGTCCTAGTTACAGGTACAGTTTCTCAGGAAACAGATAGTACAAAGATTAGAAATTTGGTAAGTTCAATTTCAGGTGTTAATAACGTGAACGTCAAGGTGAGAATTGCATCTTCGTAAACTCTTAAGTCATATCTTGCACCATTCGAGGGTAAGCATGGAGAAACCGGGTTTATGAACGAAAAATTAGGATTTTGACAGGTCAATATTCCCAATAAACCATGGAGAAACCGGGTTTATGAACGAAAAATTAGGATTTTGACAGGTCAATATTCCCAATAAACCCGGTTTCTGACCCAGATGCAAGATGTGTGTTAAGAAACACTTCCTTTTTCTTATCCTATTCCCTATTCCCTGTGTTTCTTAGAAGTAAATTCCGTTCATAAAGGTAATACAATTTCTTGATAAAAATACGCTAAATTTAGCGTATATAGGGAAGCTTTGCTTGTATAGACCCTACTTTTCTAGAGTAAGGGAAATATAGCATTTTCATGAGGATTTCTCTTGGAATATGCTGGGAAAATAACTATAAATTATAGCGCTTTTCACTTGGACGGAATACTAAAAAAACCTCACCCCTAACCCCTCTCCTTAATAAGGAGAGGGGTGGCTTTAGCCGGGGTGAGGTTCTGACTATATTCGACAAGGGTGAGTACCAAACATCGCGATCCAGCTTTTGGTGTCTATCGTTTACAAAAACGGGAGTCTCACTTGTTTTGTAATCATGTTGACAGTAATGGTAAAAACATTGAGAAAAATTCACTCTCAAATCCTTCTATCATACTGATTACGTAGTTATAAACCTGTATATTTAAAATGAAAGTATCTCAAAAACCAAATGCAAATGTATTGATGTCAACAATTATGTGTCATAATTATTACGCATTTATTTTGACAAAAATCTCCTCCCTTATCCTTGCACTTTATACGATTTTAGGGAGGAACAATGTTTCAGGAATTTAGCCGATGATTTTGATTCTTACCCTATTAATAGCCTGGTTTATTTTCACATTATTAGTCAAGGTGATAAAAACCACAGTAAAAACAGCGTTTCTTGTTGCTGCTGTTATTGTTTTGCTACAGATTGGTTATAATATTAGTCCTCTAGATATTCTTAATTACATCATACAGTTTTCCCAATCTCTATCAGAGATAATTGGAGGTAAGTAAACAGGGCTATTTCATTCTGAAAAGTGTATTTTTGTGCATTAACGAAAATGCATAGTTTTAAGCTTCTCAGATAGGAATTTGTAATGGCTGAACCCTAGTAAATTCATTGCCTATATCTAGAATCAAATAGTCCTGGTAAGTAAATAGTCATGCACATCTTGTACCAAGGTTAAAAAACTGGATAATAATGCAAATATTTCAGTCTCAAAACCTTGATTTTTTGTTTATAAACTGTTTTTTTTGGTCTTACCCGACAACCAATGGTGCGAGATATAAACCTCTGACTCGCGCCATTTTTACGCTATTTCTCAAATAAAAGAAACACTTCCTTCCTCTTACCCTATTCCCCATTCCCTATTCCCCCTTCCCCATTCCCCATTCCCTATTCCCTGTTCCCTATTCCCTTGTAAACATTGAAACCCGCATCAATGCATCCTTAAAATTCACAGGTAACTGACGCATAATTTTACCTTTTTTCTGATCCACTGCTACCAAAGTTACCTTAGCACTCACATATAATTCATCTCCACCAGGGGAAACAATTGCATAATCCCAGTTCATGCGTACACCAGTTACTTTCATCCGGGTTTTAACAACTGCCATCATACCTAAGCGCAGTGAACGGTGATAACGTACCGACAATTCTACAACGGGTAAATCACAACCTAAAGCTACTAAATCCGCAAATTCAATGCCTATGGAACGAAAGTATTCTACCCTTGCTTCCTCCAGCCAAGTTAGATAATTACCATGCCAAACAACTCCTGCATAGTCTGTGTGGTGAGGTTGCACTCTCACCGGATATTCAAACCAATTCTCCCTTGTATGACTTGCAGGAATATCTAGAGAATTGTTTGCTGGTAGTTTTGGTTGCTTTAGTTTTTCAGACATTTTCCCAAATTGTTCCACAAGTGCTTAACTTTTTTTGCACTTAGTATACACAAATTTTACACCTAGGTGAAAAACTAGTTTAGAAACCCATTTTTTTGGTCTTTGTGGAATAGCATAAACTTGTCTTGTAGTATTAAACAAGATGCAAATTTACACGGAGAGTATTGTTAATGTCTCCTCAACAACTATATGGAACTGTTCTCACTTTTGCCTTGTTAATGTCTGCGGGTTGTGGAATTGCGTTTCCAGAACATACTCCAGTGACTGTAAATGTGCAGCAGGAGGATAAACAGCAAGAATCTGCCCAAACTTCACCGTCAAATAATAGCGAAACCGCAATTATACAGCTAAACAAACAAGCAATTAATCTCTCTGAGGAAGGTAGATTTGCAGATGCATTGCAGAAATTAAAGAAAGCTTTAGAAATTAGTACAGAAATTGAAAAACCCTTGTTAATTGGCGCAACTTTTAATAATACTGGCAGAGTCTACCAACAACAAGGAAAGTACCAACAGGCATTAAAATCTTATTTGTTAGCTTTAGTTATTCACAAAGAACTTGCACTCAAGGAAACAAATCCAGGAGTGGCTCATATTAATTTTGGTAAAACTTATAGTAATTTAGGTTATCTATTTGCGCTGCAAAATCAACCAGAGTTAGCCGTTTTTTTCTATAAGCATTGTGTTAATAATCGTGAAAAAGTCCGCTTGAATCCAAAGGCTTTTTCCCAACCAAAACTAGATGCATATAGCATAACTGTTGCTCAGACATATCGGGCTTTGGGTGAAGTATTAATCAAAAGTAATCGCACAGCAGAAGCACAAAAAATTATGGATTTAATTAAACTCGAAGAGTTGGAAGGATATCTACAAAATATTGAAGGTAGCCAACGTTCTGCTAAAGGTGTGGAATTATTAGCAACAGAAAAACCAATTAAGCAAAAGTTAGATAAAACCCTAGATGATTCCATTGCATTGGGAAAAGAAATCATCAAACTACGCCAAATTCCCCCAGAAAAGCGTTCTCCTCAACAAAAACAACGTTTAACTCAATTAGTGGTACAGGAACAGCAACTTTTAGAAGATTTTAATAATTTTATTGCTAGTTCAGAAATTCAGGAACAAGTAGAGAAAATTAATCGCACCGCAAGACGGCAAAATTTGGATTTAGAAAGTCTCAATGCTATTCGAGATGACTTGGCTAAATTACCAGAAAAATCCGTACTTATCTATCCATTACTGTTAAATAATAGCTTGGAATTAATCTTTATAACTCCTGAATCACCACCAATTCGTCGTACAGTCACTGTCAAACAAGAAGAATTACAGCAGACAATTCGTGATTTTCGCCAAGCTTTGCAAAATCCCAGTCGTGATATAAAAAAAACAGCAAATCAATTGTATAATTGGCTAATTAAACCAATAGAAAAAGACCTCAAACAAACAGGTGCTAAAACATTACTATATGCACCAGATGGACAGTTGCGTTATATTCCCTTATCTGCCTTATATGACGGTAAGCAATGGTTAGTACAGCGCTACAATATCAATCACATTACCGCAGCTAGCCTCACCAACTTTAACACCCCACCAGAATCTCAATTGCGGGTTTTAGCAGCAGCATTTACCAAAGGTAACTATAAAGTCAAAGTAGGGAACCGACAATTTGCCTTTTCCGGTTTACCATTTGCAGGAAAAGAAGTAGATTACTTAGCCACTACACTTCCTGGAACCAAGAAAATCATAGACGATGCTTTCAGTCCTAAGTTAACTGTACCCCAAATGGACGATTATACCATTGTCCATTTAGCAACCCATGCAGCTTTTATGGTGGGTAAGCCAGAAGATTCATTTATCTTGTTTGGCAACGGAGAACGTGCTACCCTCAAAGAGATCGCCACTTGGTCATTACCCAGTGTAGATTTGGTTGTTCTCAGTGCCTGCGAAACTGGCTTGGGTGGTAGATTGGGTAATGGAGAAGAAATTTTGGGCTTTGGCTATCAAATACAAAGAACTGGTGCCAAGTCCGCTATTGCCTCTTTATGGGCTGTAGATGATGGTGGTACACAAGTATTAATGAATACTTTTTATGACCTGTTGTATTCAGGAAAATTGACTAAAGTTGAAGCGTTACAAAAAGCCCAAATTGCTCTGATTACTGGTAATTTACCTGCATCCAGCAACCAACAACATAGAAACAATAATATACCTGCAAAATTCAATACCAACCTTTCTCACCCATACTATTGGGCACCATTCATATTAATTGGTAACGGGTTGTAATCCCATATATATAAATTAACTAAATTAACTAATTAAATAATTAACTAATTAACAATCAGCTTTCATTAGAAGGTCATAGGTAATTGCTCAATTGCTGTTCACCAACCAAGCCAAAATTACCCATTCCCTAGTCTGAAATTGCCATCCGAACATGTCGGGTTGTAACTTCCTCACCATGAAAACGGTCTCTTTTATTACCGCTTGGCAAGAGCTTTTTTGCGAGTACTAATCATCGTCGGTTGCTTCACCAGATTGGCTAGTTCTTGTAGCTGGTTTACCGCTTCCGCACCCTCTAACTTCATTAATTCCCGGTCATCCCGCATCTCAGTCCAAGTAATCCCATAATCGGATACCAAAAACCGAATCAGGTGATTTTCACCCAAACTAACCATAAACGAAGCACTATTCATCCTGTCACCACAAGTATAGCAGGAAGCTGGATAGCCCCGACGTTCTAGTACAATTGCCAATGCTTGCAAATTCATTACCAAGTCTTGCACGAATTGTCGATGTTGTTGCGCTAGTCTTAAAAACACGTTTGTCCTCCAAACACCACTGTTACTTGAGCATCACTTTTATATTTTCTTTAGATTTCCCTATCCATTGGTATTGTAAACTAATTATTACAATTACCAGATACAAATAGAGTTCTTGGTTGACCACCTTGCTTAGGGTAGTTGATAAGGACTTTAATTGCCGTATCAAAATATTCACTTTGCCAATTCACGATTCCAGACAGGATTGGAATATTTTATATTGTCTTGACATATTTCTGTCTGATTTTGTGCATTCTTAAAACAATACGTTTTTAGGTTAACCCATCTTTGCTACAAGTCAACCATAGAAAAACTACGTATTGCACCCTTATAGCCTATAAATAGCCAATATAGCTATTGTTAACAATTGTCACTTACTCTCACGATTTTTTTCGACTCATATTGCATAAATGTTGATGTTAGTTTGCTCACTTAATCTGTAAATAGTAAATGGTCAACCCATTAGAGATTAACAATCCATACAGATAAGATAACTGTTTAGCCTCTCTAATATTAGAAGATAACTAACCTCATATACGTTATGTTGCCATTTCGGCAGTTTTTTAGTTAAAAAATATCAAGCTAATCAGAACATTTAGTAAATAAAGTTACATTTTAATTTTAGATTTTCTTTGGGATCAAGGCTGCATTTGTGTACTTGCTACTGCCGAAAGTTATCCCTGTTTTGAGTTAGGTAAAGGCTTTCCTGAATTCAATTAATTGTTGAATGGAAAATATTTTTAGTTTTCAGCAGAAGAAATTAAATGTAACATTGTAAAGAAATAAGACTTGTTAAATAGTATTGAATTTTACTAAAAAATATTAAAAATAGAAAACAGCTTGGTTAACCAAACTGTTTTTTTGTTAGGGAATTTTATCGGTATGGGTTTAACTAATTCTGCGGAATTCCCCATCCTCCTGTGCGGTGGGGTACTTCACACTACTTGCCACCAGCCAAAAGCCGGACCAATAAAGCGGATGGTAATCCAAGCAGCCACCATGATTCCAATACCAATCCAAGCACCACGAGTAGTAACTTTCATAAACAGGTCTGCTTGGGACTTGGTAATGGGAACCCAAGGTAAAATGCGAGTTTCTTGACCGTATTTTTCTCCTAACGCTTCTTTACGACGTTTTGATTCGCCCATGATTTTATAAATGTAATGCTTTCTATGGCTGATAATAGCGTTTGTATTGTAAGCACCGACCACCTAACTAAAAAATATTAAGAATTTTCACCGTTGGGATTAGCAAACAAACTGGGATCAAGATAATTGATTCGTCCTAGAGGACTGAGGGCAGAAAGAACTTGAGCCCCATAACTGCGGTTCACCACACGAGTATCCAGCAAAGCTACTATACCCTGACTTTCTCGTACTGGGGCGATCGCCCGTTGTAATTCATTCAAAGCAGTAGGCAACAGGTACAAGCGAAACCAATCTTGATGGGTTTGTTTATAGTGGGCTACCCTACCAGCCACTAAGGGATGTTCCAGGGAAGGTAAAGGTAAAGTCGCCACAATTAATAGCCGTGGGGTGGGCAAGACTTTTTGATGTTCCCGCCAAAATTCCCAACCGCTGACTAAAATGCCATTTTCATCCAAGCAAGTTTTTTCTACCTGCACCCGCGAACCAAATTCCGAAGCCAGAATCGTTCCCACCTGGGATTTTAGGGGCACATCTCCCACCAACACCACAGTTAAACCAGGGGCTGTAGCACTTAAACAAACTAAAGTACGGACTTTGTGAATAAATGCGGCTTGAAATTCCGGCGTGTTGGGTAGGGGTAGCTGCAACGGGATATACAACTGAATCGCTGACCTTTGATTGTCCGAAGAAAACTTGAGGCAAGTTAAATCCTCCAAACCCAAGCGCTGACGGAATAAAGGTGCCTCCGTTTCTGGTTCCAGGGCACTACCGATTAAAACTACAGGTTGTCTTTGCCAAATGGGAGAGAGAATTTGATTTAGTTCAATAGGGGCACAGTGTAAAGTAAATAAACCCTGACGACGGGCAATAGTAGCCCAGAGTAGGGAAGAAGGAGAAAGGGGAGAAGGGGGAGAGAGGGGAGAGGGAGGAGAAAGGGGAGAGAGGGGAGAGGGGGAAGAGAGATTTTGAATATAACTTTGGAATAATTGCCAGAATTTTTGCCAGGTTTCTGGAAGGGAAGATATATCTACTAAGTCAGAATACAACTGGTAGAGAATCTCTACTGCTGGGTCAGAAATCAAATAACATTCATAGGGATTAGCAGGATGCTGGAAAATTTCGTGGGTTAGTTGTACCCGTGCGCTGCGAATTTCCTCAGCTTGCAGGGGGCAAGCTAGCATTAATTTTTCCCACTCTTGTGCCTCGATAGTAACAGTTAGGTGCTGACGTACCCAATCTTCCAAATCGTCAACACCATCGATAATCGTGGGAATATTTTTGGGAAAATCATCTTTTCCTGACAACTGTGCCATTAACCAAGCTTGGGGGGACATCAACAGCAACCCTCGGAACTCAGCATCAGGCAAAGCATCACCGATTCTAATGGGTTTATTTACTTGCAACCATTGCTGTAAGCGGGGAATTTCCACATTTAACAGCCGTTGTTGTACCCCTTCGGAAGCAACGATAATCACAGCACCATCCCACATCAAGGCGGATGCTACAAAACTAGTACGATAGCGCCCTTGATAGCCACAAGCAGCCCCTACTTGAATTAAAGCACTACGTCCTGTACGCAAAGCCCGTGCCACCAACCGTGCCATCGTCAAATGATGGGGCCAAGAAGGGAAACCCCCCTGCGATCGCAGGAAGTTATGTAGTGATATATGAACTTCTGCCTCAATCACACGCTTTTAATCTCATACAAACTGATTTTTAGGTCTAATCGCCTTTTTCTATTATGTTGTTGACAGATGTGAATGGTTAAGCTGTTAGTTGTTACTAACTACTGTATGAGTCGAATAACCCCACTGTCAGGGTAGGGTTACCTTAATCTACGGACGGGGTTACCCCAATGTACGGGCGGGGTTACCCCAATGTACGGGCGCGGAAACCGCGCCCCTACCAACCAATCACAATCAATTATCCTCAATTATGCCAACCTACAAAGGAATTTCCAGCGAAGCTTTTCAACATCCTCTGGATCGCCAAGCCGAAGAAGCCTTACGGAGTTTACCAGGATTCGATTTAATCGCCCGTAAATTTGTGGAATTTATCTACGAGCGTCCTCAATTAGTCTATCTTATGGGAAACTCCATCCAAGTTGGACCCCGGCAATATTCCACGATTTACCAGATATTTCGGGAATGTGTGCGGGATTTGGACATTTATCCAGAACCTGCGCTGTTTGTGGCTCAAAATCCCCTTGCTAATAGCTATGCCTTGGGACAAGAGCATCCTTATATTGTTATTGACACGGGGTTATTAGACTTACTTAACGAAGCCGAAATTAGGGCGGTGATAGCCCACGAATTAGGTCATATTAAATGTGGTCATACTATTTTAATTCAAATGGCAATTTGGGCGATGAGTGCTGCTTCCGCCTTTAGTGAGTTAACCTTTGGCTTAAGTAATTTCATCAGTACTGCTTTAATTTTTGCCTTTTTTGAATGGCGTAGAAAAGCGGAGTTATCATCAGATAGGGCTGCTTTATTAGTCACTGATGACTTAAATACTGTAATGTCATCGATGATGAAACTCTCTGGTGGTAGTCACAAATATATCAACGAATGTAGTTTAGAAGAGTTCATCCGTCAGTCCGATAATTATCAAGCACTGGACGAAGATGGATTGAATCAACTGTATAAGTTCTTGATTTACAATGGCGGTCAAGGAATGATGCTCAGTCATCCCTTTGCTGTGGAACGGGTGCGGTATTTAAGGGAATGGGCAGTATCGTCAGAATACCAGCAAATCAAAAGCGGTAATTATCAAAAATCTCCCGCATCTGGGGCAGTTGATGTTAAAGCTGCAACTCCCAATGAAGAAGTAGAAAAATTGCGGCGACAAATCGAAGAATTGCAACGGGAAATTAACAAAATTAAAAAGTCTCAGTAAAACCTCACCCCAGGGAAAAGGGTTTTTTGCCCAATAAGCTATAGCGCTATAGTAAGGGTCTTACCTCTCCCCCCAAAAACTATTGCGACAGAACAAGGTTTTTCTGACCAAAAAGCTATAGCGCTATAGTAAGGGTCTTACCTCTCCCCCCAAAAACTATTGCGACAGAACAAGATTTTTCTGACCAAAAAGCTATAGCGCTATAGTAAGGGTCTTACCTCCCCCCTCAAAAACTATTACGACAGAACAAGGTTTTTCTGACCAATAAGCTATAGCGCTATAGTAAGGGTCTTACCTTCCCCCCAAAAAACTATTGCGACAGAACAAGGTTTTTTGCCCAAAAAGCTATAGCGCTATAGTAAGGGTCTTACCTTCCCCCCCAAAAACTATTGCGACAGAACAAGGTTTTTCTGACCAAAAAGCTATAGCGCTATAGTAAGGGTCTTACCTCCCCCCCTCAAAAACTATTGCGACAGAACAAGGTTTTTCTGACCAAAAAGCTATAGCGCTATAGTAAGGGTCTTACCTACCCCTCCCAAAACTATTGCGACAGAACAAGGTTTTTCTGACCAAAAAGCTATAGCGCTATAGTAAGGGTCTTACCTCCCCCTCAAAAACTATTGCGACAGAACAAGGTTTTTCTGACCAAAAAGCTATAGCGCTATAGTAAGGGTCTTACCTCTCCCCCAAAAAAAATATTGCGACAGAATAATGGTTTTTTCCGGCAAAAAACCGTTGGTCAGATCCCTGACTTCTTTAATAAGTCGCGGATCTTGCAACTATTATTCGCCATAGTGCTAGGGTTACAATCCAAACTAAGGCAAAGGGAAAAGCTACAAATCCCAACACAAAGCATAAAGCAAATTGCACTTTGCCACGTTGAGCAAATTTAGCTATGGATTTTTGCCACTTGGGTATATTCCATTCGTCAACGGGAAGTTCTAGCTCTTGAAAAATCTGTCTTGCTTGATTTGCTATTGTCAATGTTTCCCGAACTTTGCCTGTTTGAAGATAGAGGAGAGCTAGGGATTGGAGTGTTTTGGCTTCTGCATGGCGATCGCCTTTTTCGCGCTGAATACCTAGCAACTGCTCGTAAAAATCAATCGCTTTTTGGTATTGTTTTAAGGAATTGTAAGCAATACCTAAATTTTTGAGAGAATTAGATTCCCCACAGCGATCACCTATTTCCCGATAAATAGCCAAAGACTGCTGATAGTTATCAATCGCTGTTTGGTATTCTCCCAAGGAATCGTAAGCATTGCCTAAACCATACAGAGTATTAGCTTCATACTGAAAATTATCTATTTTTTGTAAAATTGCCAGTGCTTTCTCATAATAGTCAATTGCTAATTGGTCTTGCCCTAAAGACTTGTATGCATTCCCTAGGTTACATAAAGAGCCACCTTCCACAGAGGGAACGCCAATTTCTCGGCTAATAGCCAGGGATTGCTGATAGTAATCAATCGCTATTTGATTTTCTTCTAAAGAATAGTAAACATTACCTAAATTATTGAGAGAATTAGCTTCGCCGGAATGATCGCCTATTTCCAGATAAATATCCAGGGACTGCTGATAATAATCAATCGCTGTTTGGTATTCTCCTAAGGAATTGTAATCATTACCTAAATTATTGAGAGAAGTAACTTCACCACAGCGATCGCCTACTTCCCGATCAGCAGCCAAGGATTGCTGATGATAACCAATCGCTGTTTGGTATTCTCCTAAAGAATTATAAACATTACCTAAATTGTTGAGAGATGTAGATTCCCCAGAGCGATCACCTATTTCCAGATAAATATCCAGGGACTGCTGGTGGTAATCACTCGCTGTTTGGTACTCTCCTAAGGAATTATAAACATTGCCTAAACTCCCCAGAACAACAGCTTCATTATGACGCTCATTTATTTGGCGAAAAGTTTCCAGTGTTTGTTGGTAGTATTCTATCGCTTGTTCAGATTGTCCCAAAGAATTATAAACTTGACCAATATGGGTTAAAGCACTCGCTTCACCATTGCGATCGCCAATTTCCTGAAAGATAGCTAGGGACTGTTGGTGATAATCAATCGCTGTTTGGTATTCTTCCAAAGAATTGTAAGCAAAACCCAAGAAGCCTAATGCCCCTCCTATTCCTGACTTATTCTCTTGTAAATCTGGTTGCCATTGCGACAGTAGTTGTTCATATAACTCAACCAGAAGCGAATTTTGCCCAATCATTCTGAGTGGTTCAAACACAGAATTTAAGACTTTATTGGCTAATTCATACTGCTTGAGTTCGCAGTGGTGATAGAAAATTTCCAATTTTATGGGTACTGAATCCCTTGATTCATAGTATGCGATCGCTTTTTCATGTGCCTCGGTTAAATCTCCTGCTTTCTGTTTCACATAAGCCAAAATGAACGGGTGAAATGTAAAGATTCTCTCCCCGTCTTCGTCTCGTTCCTCCTGTAACACAGAACGTCTAACTATTTGCTTTAAATCCTGTTCTGATACTTCCTCATCGGGCATTTGAACAACAGCCGCAGCAGTATTAAAAGGAAGCCGATATACGCTCAAATTCAGCAGCAGTCTTTGTAATTTATCGCTGAGACGGTTAAAACTAGCATCCAACACCTCACACATCCAAATGTCAACTTTACCCCGGTGTAAACCCCTCAATTTCTCATCAGTCAACAAATGGGGTACATCAGCCAAACCATACTTCTGCAAATAGCTAATCTGGGGATCTGACTCTTCCTCTTTCCGCAAAAAACCTGCCACCAACATCAGTAAAAGAGGATGTCCCTGTGCTTTAGTCACAAATTCCTCTAATTCCGTTTCAGTACCCAAAATCCCCAAAACCTTTAACAAAGAAGCACCATCTACCGCTTGCAAACCCAACAAAGGCAACCATCGTGATTTGATTTCTGCTAAATTGGGACGTTCCCTTGTTGTCACCAGGATTTTGCTTTTTCCACCACATTCCAGCCATCCTTGGAAAAATTCCTCATACATGAAATCCAAAGATTGTCCATCCTGTTTGAGCAAACTTTCCAAATTGTCGATGACGAGTAAATATTGCCCTTCCCGTAGATGATTAACCAAGGCATTCACTAGAGACAATTCTGGAATTCCTTCTACAGATTTTTGTGGCATTCCCAACCGCAGCAAAACCCGTCGCGCTAATTCGCTAAAAGTGACTCTGCGGCTAACATCTGCCCAAAATTTTCCCTTAAATTCGTCACTTTCATCTTCATAGATTTTGGCAGCTAAAGTTGATTTACCAAAACCACCCACACCCGTAACTCCAATTAAGCGGATAGTATCATCTTCCATCCATTGCCGAATTTGCTCAATTTCTTCCCTCCGTCCTTGCCAACAGTCTAAACTAGGACGCATTTCATCGAGATTGAGCAGAGTTTGTAGGATTGGTGGACTTGTACCCTGGTTAACAATCAGCGTGTCAACATTGAGCTTTCAGTCAGAGTTGAGTCTGTCACCAATTTGCATATCTGTGGCTGTAGCTTGTTCTGTATAATACAATTTTTCCTGATTTTGAAAAGTCTGAGTTCTACTGCTGTTGTCTTGAGTATTATTGATTTGAACTTGAATCTGCTGCGCTAGTGTCCGAACTTCTTGAGCAAATCCAGGCTCAAGTGTCATAAAAGCATCTAAATATCGAGTAACCTCTGTTAATTCAGATTGGGAACCTTGTTCAACGGCTACTATAGCTTTCACCGCTTCCGGATTCCCTTGCAGTTTACGCCGAATTTTATTCTGTAACTCCTTCAGCAGCTTTCCTACACCCATTTCCGTAACTTTGCCTACAGCACCTTGGATAACCCCACCAAAGGCAATCTCTGCGATTTTTGCCGCTGTTAAGTTTGCTAACATAGGATAATCTTAAGTATATTTACTATATTTTTGCAATTGGTTAAATTTTAATGTACCAATTTCTACTTACGTATTTTAGCAACAGATCCAATTGTAGAGGCAGGGTAACCCCATCCCTACTAAACTACTCCCTTCTCATTCTAAGATTACCGATAGAAATTTCTCCCCCTCTTCCCCCTCTTCCCCCTCTTCCCCCTCTTCTCCCTCTTCCCCCTCTTCCCCCTCTTCCCCCTATGAATAGGTCTGACTCAATTCGGTAATTTTCTAGCCCGACAGGAGTAATCATGTATCCCATTCATGTTAAACACTTCTTTCTCCACCCCAATTGCTCAGCAGCAGAAAACGAGAAAAAAAGTTTCAAATTAGGATTATTATCGCCTTTTAGGTAGAAAATAAGAAACCGGGTTTATGCTGAACAGCTCATAAACCCGGTTTTTCCTGAACATGCTGTGAGGAATTGCTCAATATGTCTATTAAATTCACCAAGGGACTGTATACATTAGCTGCTATTGTTACTTTTATTCTCTTTTTACCAGGAATTTCCCTGGCACTACCAGCCCCATTAAATACTACATCTACTAGTATTATTGCCCAATTTCCCACCGACTCAGCAATTAACCTTACTCCCCGAGTCCGTCAACAACTCCAAGGGGTACGTCAACGTCGTAACCGCGATATTCAGGCAGTTTTAGACCCATCTGAAATTGCCGAACTCAGACGATACATCCGTTCTGGAGATAACCTCCATCAAGCCATAGAAAAACTAACATTGCAACCAGACCGACGGGAAATGATTCAGGCAATAGTCAAAATTAGTGACCTGAAGATGAAAGCAATTTTATCCCAGTATACTTCCCATTGAAAATACTTAGTGTCTTCCTGTCTAGGTGGTAATAAATATTGAACCACTAAGAGGGTGTTTATAAAATAAATATAAAACTCCCGTGAGGATCTAGAAACCGGGTTTATGAAGGCATACATACTCAAATTCTCGGTTCTCCACCTATTCCAAACCCGGTTTCTTTAACTAAGATAAATCGCTAACACTGCCAAATCTTCACAGTTCCATCAACACTGCTGCTAGCAAGCAACTGTCCATGAGCGCTAAAGGTAACAGATTCAACGCTGGATAAATGTCCTTTGAGGGTGCGAATTAGTTCCCCAGTGTGCAGGTTCCAAATTTTAACAGTCTTGTCACCACTGGCACTAGCAAGAATTTTACCATCTGGACTAATGGCTACTGAGTAAACTTCATCTTTATGTCCAGTCAGGTTATGAATTACTTCACCTGTGTTGATATTCCACAACTTGATAGTTTCATCAGCGCTACCACTAGCAAGAATTTTACCATCTGGGCTAATGGCTACTGAGTAAACTATGGATTCATGTTCCCCAAGAGTATTAATTAATTCTTTTGTCTTTAAATTCCAGAGTTTAATTGTTTTGTCGTAACTAGCACTAGCAAGAATTTGACTATCTGGGGTAATGGCTACAGAATTCACCCAATCCCCATGTTCCATTACTGGCAGGTTTCCTTCTGGGGTACGCACTGCGTTTCCTGTTTGCAGATTCCACAGTTGCACACTTTTAGCGCGATCGCCACTGGCAAGAATTTCTCCATCTGGACTAATGGTAAGGTAATTAACTCCATATAAATATCCAGTGAATTGGCGAATTAACTTCCCAGTTTCCAAATTCCACAACTCAATATTGCCACTCAGACTGCAAGTGGCAATAATTTTACCGTCTGGGCTAAAGGTAACAGATTTGAGAATACCTCCCATTCCCTCCAAGGTACGAGTTATTTTTCCTGTTTTCAGGTTCCACAGCTTAATAAAGGAACGACCACTGGCAAGAAACTGCCCATCTGGACTAAAGGCGATCGCTGGGGAATTACCCGTAAATGTATGTATACATTGAAAACTTTCAGCTGCAAGCGATGAATTACCCCTGTTGGTGAAGTTAGAATCTATATCTTTTGCCGTTACAACTCGCGGTGTTGGTTGCATAGTCTTAACAGCCACTGTCGCAAAGTTATCTACACTAGGATAGAAATTCTTCGTAGCTGCACTCTCGGCAGCGGTATTCAATAAGGTAGATGAATTATTGGATACACCGTATTCTACAGACATATTCACTCACAAAATTAATAGGATGACAAATTTTTGAGATATAAGTTTGCCAGTCAAAACTGATGTCTAGACTGTGGAAACTCACGTTCTAATTTGGAAATAGATGCTAAATTTCTGTCTTGATACAGATTTAGCAACCAAAATATTTAAAGCTGAAAGTCACTCTATTCTAATACTTGGATTATTCCTTTGGCATCCCCCTTGAGGATAATATATGGTTTTTAATTGGACTTAAATAAAAGGGGATCAATTTTCATGACTTGATATTGAGGAATATTAATTAAGCTTAAATCACGAAGGCTGGAAGTATCAATCCAAAACGCTAAAATCTTAATTGTTTCTTAAGAATTAGTGACTTTACTGATGAATATTGATGAATATTTTGGTGATTTTTGAGGAATTATTGAGAATGATTTGGAGTATATTTTAAACCACTCAAGTTAATACCTACGTATCAATTCTTTTCTCTGTTGTATCTACTAACCGTAACATTGTCATTCGTGATTTTACGTAGAAACAGAAAAGAGTATGGAGTAAGAGAACCCCTGGTACGCAAGAAGGTACAATTTGGCAAGTCCTATAATTAAACCCTGCCCTTAGAAAGTTCGTTAATCATGTCGGAAGAAGATATTCGTGCCACGCGGCTAGAAAAAGTAGAACAAATCAAACAGTTGGGAATGAATCCCTACGCTTATCGTTGGGAATCCACCCATCACACAGCAGATTTACAAGCAAAATTTGCCGATTTAGGCAATGGTGAAGAAGTAGATTTGGAAGTTAGTGTTGCTGGACGCATTATGACGCGTCGCGTCTTTGGTAAGCTGGCTTTCTTCACGTTGCAAGATGAAACTGGTACAATCCAGCTTTATCTGGAGAAAAAACGTATCAGCGCAAGCATGGCAGATATTGATGCTAATGCTTTTAATCACCTCAAAAATCTCACTGATGTGGGCGACATCATGGGAGTTAAAGGCACTATTAAACGGACTGAAAAGGGCGAATTATCAGTTTTTGTCAAACAATACTCTATTTTAACGAAATCTCTCTTGCCCTTGCCTGATAAGTGGCATGGGTTAACTGATGTTGCCAAGCGCTATCGTCAAAGATACGTAGATTTAATTGTTAATCCTGAAGTCCGGCAAACTTTTCGCCGTCGTGCCCAAATCACTGCTGGTATTCGTCGTTACTTGGAATCAAGGGATTTTATTGAAATTGAAACCCCGGTTTTGCAAAGTGAAGCTGGAGGTGCTGATGCCCGTCCCTTTGTGACCTACCATAATACCCTAGATATGGAGTTATACTTACGTATTGCTACAGAACTCCATTTGAAGCGGTTGATTGTGGGTGGGTTTGAGAAGGTGTTTGAGTTGGGGCGGATTTTTCGTAATGAGGGGGTTTCTACCCGTCACAACCCGGAATTTACTGCCATTGAAGTTTACCAGGCTTATGCTGATTATCACGATATGATGGCGTTGACGGAGGGAATTATGACCACCGTTGCCCAGGAAGTCATTGGTAGCTTGAAGATTACCTACCAAGGGAAAGAGGTGGATTTAACCCCCCCTTGGCGAAGGGTAACAATGCACGATTTAGTTGAGGAATATGCAGGTTTGGATTTTAACTCTTTCGAAAACCTAGATGAAGCAAAAACTGCCTGTAAAAATGCTGAAATTGAAGGTATAGAAGATTGCCCTTCCCTGGGTAAACTATTGAATGAAGCCTTTGAACAAAAAGTGGAAGAGAATTTAATTCAGCCTACCTTTGTGATTGATTACCCGGTGGAAATTTCCCCCCTAGCCAAACCACACCGTTCCCAACCTAACTTGGTAGAAAGGTTTGAGTTATTTGTGGTGGGAAGAGAAACAGCCAATAGCTTCTCCGAACTTACCGATCCAGTGGATCAACGTCAACGCTTGGAAGGACAAGCAGCTAAGAAAGCTGCAGGTGATTTAGAAGCCCAAGGAGTAGATGAAGACTTCCTCATAGCTTTAGAACACGGAATGCCCCCTACGGGTGGTTTGGGTATCGGAATTGACCGACTGGTGATGTTGCTCACTGATTGTGCCAGTATTCGGGATGCGATCGCCTTTCCGTTATTAAAGCCAGAGAAATCAGAACCATCTCCAGAATCAGCAACTTAGCAAAAGTAGGAAAACAAACAGTAGAACCCCGACTTCTGGGAAAAATCGGGGTTCTCACTCAAAAAACATTTAATACTGTGACACTTCATAGAGATGTGCAAAAAAAGTGGTCTTACCATCTTTCCACGTCTATTTAGGGTTGTGCCAATGCCCCATGCCAACTTTTCAAATTGTACCAAAAAAGCCGTCCTCAGAGGTTATTTATAAAGTAAATCTTAAGACCTAAGAAACCGGGTTTTTCCGAGACTAAGTACGATAATATTCGATACTTCACCCAGAGAAATCTGGTTGCTAACTACACCCATAGACTTAATATTTACTTTAAACCCCGTCCTTAAGGACGGGGTTTAAATAGTCTCTAAAAGGACGGGGTTTTAGATCCAAAAATTTCGGTAAAATAATCGTAATATCCCTGAAAGCAAATAAATATCTGAGGTATAGTATTTTTTGCAGGCAAAAGAAATCAAAGAAAGACTCAAGTCACTGATTCAGGAAGCGTCTGCGGTAGATCCAAATTTAATGTCAAGGTTAGAAGAGATAAATCGCTGGATAAAAAATGTTAAGCCTGGTTCCTTAACGGCGAAAAAACTGCTTATCTTATTTTTAGTACAAATAATCGATGATGCAGAAGTTTGGTTGAAATTTAAATCTTTACCTTCAAAAACAGAACAACAAGCAGCTATCAACGCACTAAATCCGGCTTTGAGATATTGGTATAGTTATTTATTCCCTAAATGGTTAAGCGAAAATGACCCCAAATTTTACATTTGGAGACAAAAGTTAATGACAGGGGATTTTATTCAAGAAGATGAAAATTTACTCTTAAGTATTACTAATAACATTAAAAAACGTGGTGGTAATGTAGTCAGACGCTATATTGCCGACCTTTCTATGACAACTGATATAATTGTAAGTAATAGAAATGAGAAACCATTGTGTGTGCAAATTACTAGTCTCTCTGATGAATACTCTCAAATAAAATCTGAGGAGTGGAAAAATGTTTTATGTTTTTGGGAAATAGAGAGAGGATTATTTTTAAGCTTCAATCCCAGTACAACTAATTTCGTCAATCAAATAGTTAACATAACCCTATATAACAGCGATAATCTCAAAACAGGTATGTATTTAAAATTTAGTTTATAGTAGTTGTTTTTTTACGCATTGGATTTTATCAAGAATATGATTAATAGATTTAGTGATTATGGTTAAACAAGTAACAACAGACTGTCAAGAAAGATTAGAACAGTTTTTGTCAGCTGTGGAAGCTGCACAGAAATTACAAGATGACATACTTAAGTATGGACTAAATGCAGCTTACTTGTATTGTGAAGACTTGGAAGGGGATTGGCTAGAAAGGTGGGATGAAGACAAAGAAGAGGATATTTCTCTAAAAATTGTTAGTTTTTTAGAAAGTGATGATACCTTAGCTTTGACAGTTAGAAACCTGTTAAAAGATAAATCGCTTTCAGAAATTGCTGTTGAGTTGGAGAAATATCTGAGTTTGGATGGAGAAGAAGAAAGAATTTTTGCTGTTAAGACTTTCTTGGTTGACAATGTATTGTCTAGAGAAAGTAACTACAGTTTCGGTGATGGGATAGATTTGCTGGAATTAGCAGAGAAATTGGTGAAGAAACTAGTATATGTTGTAGAAAGTGGTAAGTAGATAAAAATTACTGTGAAAAACAGGGTTGCTAACTTCTTCTAAAATTTGGAGATGTTAGTCTCTAAATTACCACTATTTAATTAAATAGAATTGCCATAGAATCTTTTTGACATCATATAGCTAGAAGTCATGAATATTCAAGAAATACTAAAACGCTATGGGGATGGAGAACGAAATTTTTCCAATTCTAGAATGACAGATTGCGTTTTAGAAAATCTGAGCAATGTTGATTTAAGTAATATTCATTTGCATATTTTTAAATTTGAGTTTGGCATCTTAGAACGGGTTATTTTCTCTAATGCGGTATTAAGTAGATTCAATTTTCAGCGAATAGATATGTTTCAGGTAAACTTTAGTAATGCAAATCTAAATCTTTTTACCTGGGAATACTGTAATCTGATTGATTGTAATTTCTATAATGCTACCCTCAGTAATGCAAAAATCGGTCATACTCAAATCAAAAATAGCGATTTTTATCGTGCTAATTTAAGTAAAAATCATTTGTAGGGCACTTATATAGAATCTACTAATTTAAGTGAGGCAAATCTTAGTAATGCTAAATTATATATTATTACAGACTCCAATTTAACTAATGCCAACCTTAGTTATGTTGAATTAAATACTATTAAAAACTCCAATCTGACTGATGCTAATCTAAGCAATGCAATTATTGATAGTCTTCAAGGTTCAAATCTTACTAATGCTAATTTAACTACTCCCTTCCCGGTCTAAGATTACCTATATTATTTTTCTTCTTCCTACCCTACCCTGCGGGAACACCTTCGGTGAACGGGAACGACTGAGTCCCTTCGGGACACGCTACGCGAACGTCGGTAAGCGAAGCTATGCCGTAGGCTTTACGTGTTCTTCGCGTCTAAGCGCACAGCGCACGCTACGCGAACGCGGTTAATTAAATCGGTATTCATAAGAGCGGGAAGGGAGTAATGCTAAATTTACATGTCTTACGGACACAAATTTAACTGGTGCTGATTTAAGTAATACAGATTTAACTCTAACAGATTTCAGTAATGCTATTTTAACTCAAGTTAATCTAGAGGGAGCTAAATTTGAGCGTACTAACCTCAGAGGAGTAGATTTAAGTAGTGCTATTTTAACTAATACAAGTCTTAAAGGCGTTTTGTATGACTTTAAAACAAAGTTTCCTCCCAATACAGATGTCAGACAGGCACACATAATTTGTGCAGGTACTATTCTTAATGGCAAAGAATTTTATAGGGTGAATTTACAGGATGCAATCTTGTGCAATGCACAATTGAGAAAAATTAAATTTGCCTATGCTAATTTAAAAGGAGCAAATTTGAAGGGAGCTATTTTAAAAGGTGCTAACTTGAAATATGCTCAACTCAAAAATGCTAATCTTAGTTATGCAAATCTTAATGATGTCAGCTTATATCGTGCTAGTTTAGTTAATGTCAATTTACAAGGCGTAATTTTACAAAATGCAAATCTCAGTTTCGCAGACCTAAGAGGTGCTAATCTAGAGAATGCTAAGTTAAATGATGCTAATTTAGCAGACATAATTTATAACAATAAAACTGTATTTCCAGATGGGATTGATTTAAGCAACGCTCATTTTAGCAGCAAAGACCCTGATGATTCATCTAATAATTTTACTCTTGTAAAACTAGTCAAATCACCTTTGTTAGAAGCTTTAGAAAGGATAGAATTCAAGGGTGATTTTTATCCCGGATTAACTAGGAAAGAAATTGATGAAATAACTAAAGACTTGCCATTTTCATTCCCTGAAGAGCTATACGAACTGTATCAGTGGCTGGCATGAAATACCCAAGGGGTTGGGATAAATGTTTTGTTAGCAGCAAGGAGTTTATTACTCTTCAAGAAGCTGTAGAATTCACAAAAAGTCTAGCAGACTCATATTACCGCAGTGATTACATCAAGCCAAATTGGCTTTATGCTTTTGCAGAAGGAACAGATAATTCTTATGCTTATGTTGTCGTTCTTGGTGAAGAAGTAGCAACTGTACTTGACTTTTGTCCTGATTCTTGGGGGGTTTCAATCGCATACTCTAGCATTACCCAAATGATGTTGAGAAAAGCTTTTGGACAAAAAGTAGACTTTAGCGGAGCTAATTTAGCTGGTGTAGACTTGAGCAGATTTTATTTGCGCTCTGCAAAACTGAGTGGTAGTAATTTATCTGCAGCTAATTTGAGTAAAACAAAATTAGAAGGAGCAGATTTAAGGGGTGCTAACTTAAGCCATGCAAATCTCTGGGAAGCTTTAACTTCTGGTACAGACTTTACTGATGCTATATTTTGTCAAACTATTATGCCAGATGGAATTATCAGAAATAGTTAATTTTGATCGAGAATATTGAACTAAAAAAATTAGCGAATAATTCCACCAAAAAAGACGCGACATGTAGCGTCTGGAACAATTTCTAATTCATAACTCCTAACTCCTAAACCCTGTGTTTCTTAGGAGTTGTTAAAAGATAAATCCCTTGCATAAATTGTTGCTGAGTTCAAGAAATGTCTGAGTTTGCATGGAGAAGAAGAGAAATTTTTTGCGGTTAAGACTTTCTTAGTTGATAGTTTATTGGCTAGAGAAATTAACCCTTGTTTCGGCGATGAGATAAATTTGTTGGAATTAGCAGAGAAAATGGTGCATAAATTGGCAGATATTTTGGGTAAGAGATAGAAGATTATATAAGTTTTGATTATATTAAACCGCCAAAAAAAGGGCTTTCTCGAAAAACTGTATACGAAAATACTAAATAATTGAGAGTATTTTTCAATTACTTACGAAGTATTGGTCATTTGAGGGCTTGACAAATCTTATATTTATGCAAAAATAATACTACATGGTAAATTTACCTATCATACACATCAATGTCATGACAAAATGACGTATACAAACTTTTTTAGCACACATCTTGTACCGAGGTTAAAAACCAGATTTATTGGGAATGAATAATCCTGGAAACCTAAATTTTGGGTTCATAAACCCAGTTTTTTGGGTCTTATTGGTAATGGTTCAAGATGCGACTTAACAAATTCTCGAATTATCCCACTAAAAAAAAGACGCGGCATGTCGCGTCTGGAACAATTCTTAACTCTTAACTCCTAACTCCTAACTCCTAACTCCTAACTTAATTAATTCGCCACCTCAGCCATCTCAATCACTCGCCCCTCATAATCTTTGACCAAAAAATTCAAGGGTTTCTTGCTGCGAATCTTAAACTTCAAACCCCGCATTTCCACCCGCAATAAGACTAATTCCAAGCAATCGTGGTCAAAACATACGTGGCGTTGTTGATTTTTGTGACCAAGACTTGCCCCGGTAATTACGTGTAACTGGGTATTTTTCTTTAACTGATACCACAAGCCTTCGTTAGCATTGTTCATCCGATTGGAAAAAGTAGAACTACTGCCCAAATACAGCGGATCTACACCAGTTGCACCTATAGTTTGCTCGTAGTTGTAATAGTAATGTAAAGGCACATCAGCTGCTGGTAAATCTAACATTCCTTCATAAAACTGACGGGCAATCTCCAAATCAGACACCATAACCGTGTATACTTTTGGCGCACTGGTAAGAAACATCCACATAGCACCAGCATATGCCGCTAAAAGCAACACCATAATCCCTTGAGTGGAGAATAAACTATCCAAGGGTATGGAGGGCAAAAAAGAACCAAAAATGGGCTGGAGGGGTAATTTTATCACGCTAGCTGCTATAACCATAAACAAATCAATAATTTTATATATAAGGGAGGGTAGTGAATAGTTTTATTACTTAAGGTTTAAGTTTACAAGTTGTGCTTTTAGTATGTGCATCTAGATACGGAACAAAAATATTAGTTCTTGTGAGACTAACACCAAAATCATGATGCTATTAACTTTGTGCTTGAGATTATTACCATCATAGCAATCTACGCTGATTACGAACGTGCAAATTCCTCATTTTCCTGAAGCTAACCATCCCCTAGTCAGGTCGCTATTTCATCATAGTGACCAAGAACTCGTCAACTTGTTCCAGCGTCACCCCGACTCTGGAAAATACTTTACAGCCATTTTCTGCCGCTATAGTCCCATTGTATACACTTTGATTCAACATTCAGCGCGATCGCCTGTGCAAGCTGATTATCTGTTTGCTTTAACTTGGCGTCACATTTATTACGAACTGGGGGGAATGAATCCCAAGAGCAGTCAATCAGGGACAGAAAATCTCTCTTTGCAAAATTGGTTAATTAACCAGACTGCTTACTGTATCAACGAGATGGAACTTCCACCCACAGAAGCAATCCATTATTCCCTCAAAGACACTTCTCCACCTCTATGGTGCTATGTAGAACAGGCTTTAGACCAAATGCCTCCCATCTTACGCCTAATGGTGGTTATGGCTCAAACTTTCCACTGGAGTGAAACTAGAATCGCTGCTTACCTGCAAGCGGAAGGTGAAGCCATCGCTCCCAACGAAGTAGCCATTTTTCTCCAGGAAGGCTATCGTATGCTTGAGGACAAATTACCAGCTGATGTTCGCTCCATCTACTTGGGCGAGAATTTAGCTCTTCCTCCAGCTAAGTAAAAATACAGTTTAATGTTTTTGCTTAAGTAATTTTATTGACAGAATTATTAGAAACTAATACCCACAATAGGGGACAGTATTTATGAAGCAATGGCATCTATTACCAGGGCATATAATAGGGCATACTTCTTACCGACTGCTTATTTTTAAGTCCAGTGCTTTTTATTTTTTACTTTTTACTTTTTACTTTTTCCTTACTCCCCTTGCTGTAAAGGCTGGGGATATTACCGAACAATTCCACAGTCCTACGAAAAAATCGGGGCTACGGTCTACTAGAGATGATGGGGATACTTTACTGCGGATTGGAGAACAACAATACGCTAAAGGTACTACTCACAAAGCTATTGCCTCTTGGCTGGAAGCATTAGAAGTTTATCACGCTATCGGCGATTTGGGGGCAGTAGGTATAACCTACGATTTGCTAGGTAAGGCTTATGTCCGCTTAGGTCGTTACAAGGAAGCAGAAGATGCAATTCGCCGACGTTTAGCGATCGCCAGGGATCTCAAAGATTTTCAAGCTCAGATTTTTGGGCTAAATAACATTGCTACGCTGATGCTGCAAAGAGGACAATTTGCTGCGGCTAGTTCTACCTTGACAGATGCGCTCAAAATTGCTAGAAAATTAAATGATATTGAAGGTCAAGGACTTTCTTTAAGTAATTTAGGTCTGGCTACTGCCAGATTGGGAGATTACAATAAGGCTATTAAAATCTATGAAAAAGCTTTAATCTTCCGTCGTCAAAGTCGTGACCCCATTGGTGAGGCTAATACCCTCAATCATGTAGGTGATGCTTATTTAGGTATCGGTAATTATCAGGATACCATTGGTGCCTATGGTGCAGCCTTACGGATAGCTAAAGCGACCCGCGATCGCACTAATGAATTACGGGCAATAGACGGTTTAGTCAGCGCTCACAGGTCTGTGGGAAGGTATCAACGGGCTTTTGATTTACTACAGCAGCGATTGTTACTTGCCAAAGATTTACGAAACCTGCGGGAACAATTAAACTCTTTTGAGTCCTACGGTAAATTATACGAGCAATTAGGTCAATTTTCTACTGCCCGCAATTTTTATGAAAGAGCGATTCTACTGGCTCGCAAGTTACAAGACAGCCAAAAGGAAGTGCTACTGTTGGATAAATTGACTCAAATGGTTTATCGGTAATTGGCGATCGTCTATTTAATATCTTGCACCAAAAAAACCGGGTTTCTTAAAAATTATTAACACTGAAAAAGTAAAAATTGTGTTTAGAAGCCCGTTTTTTCACCCAGGTGCAACGTTGTTATGAATTGCTTGCTTCTAGAGGCAACATTATCCTATTGTTAAACATGAAGTAGTTGAATGGGGGGTAGCATCATTCATTTATATATTTACACCAAAAAATTTACAAAAATTAATTAAATCGCTCATCCGCCATGTATGATTATGGCTAATGCAACTGTAATCATCACAATCAGTGTCAATTTACCACCAGGAACAAGGGGTTGAATACTATGAGAGTATCTATTTTCCTCCCGTTGCTTCCAAGTCATTAAAGCTGGAATAATTCCTCCTAACACTGAAATACTAAAAGTTCCAGCGTAATCAAGAGCAGTCAGAAATATATGAGGGTTGATAGTCCCTAGACTCATAGCTGGGAGAAATATCAAGCAATAGAGAGGTAAACGCTGGGAAGGTTGATTAGATACTCTTCGATTCGTATCTTTAAGGAAATCCAGCAAACCGTAGACAAATCCAATAAAAGATGTGGCGATCGCAAACTCCGAGAAAACAGACAGTAGTACTCCTAACCATCGTCCACCACTACCCCCTCGTAAAATCTCCAAGGGATCGAAAACTGCATTTCCATCAGATATTCCCTGGAACATATCAGCGCTGATGCTTCCCAAAATTACGGCATTCCAAGCCAAGAACATAATTAGGGGAATCACAGAACCAAGGACGATGGATTTGCGTACTTTGCGGGCATCTCCTTCTAGCTGGGTTACCACTACGGGAATAATATTATGGTAAAACAGTGCCACCAGCATCACCGACACAGCACCACCAAGGGCAGTCCAATCTTGGACTAAGAATTGGGCAGGATTAACTTGGTTTGCTGCTAATAATAATAGCCCAATGAAGGAAACAATTACAATACCCACAAAGACACTATTTAACTTTTGGACAAACTTTTCTTGTCCTAGATACATAATGCCACCAAACAGGAGGGTGAACATTGTTGTTCCCAGCCATGCAGGTAGGAAGTGCTGTACACCCCAGACTTGTTCGATAGCTGAGACTAAAATTCCTCCACCTTGGGCAATATAAGCCACTAATAGAGCGTAGTGCAAGAATAGATATGCACCACCAGCAATTCTTGCTCCCAGCTTTCCTAGGGTACTCTCAACCATTCCCAAAAGTCCATTACTAGGACTTCCGGTGATTCGCATCTTGTTTAGCGAGACTTCTGCAATCAAAAGTCCGGAAATGAGAGTGTACAGCCAAACAGCTATTAATCCTACTGTAGATGGTACAACACCAGAAGGCATGGTAACTGCCGGAAGTGCCAAAACACCAGCACCCACAGTGGTTCCAGCTACCAGTGCTGTACTTCCTAGGATACTTCCTGGTTGATGAGAAAAGTGATCCCTATCTAATTCCAAGTTAGAAAACAATCGAGTTACTTTTGGGGTATGGGACTTAAGAACAGTGTTCATGTGATACCCAAGGTGAGGACACAGTGTTAACTTATGTAACACATAATAACAAAAACCCTTTATTTACAGTTTGTTCGGTAATCCTCCCCTTGACAAATTACTGAGAAGTCAAGCTGTTTGTTGTGTATTTGAAGGGAGTAATTGCAGAATTTTGAATGATTTATCCGTATTTTTTATTTGCCAGTAGAAAAGTTTCAAAAGTTATAAAGAAATAACAAGTTTTGAATAGACTAAATTGCCAAAATGCTGGTTAGATTAGTGAAGTTGGGTGTGCAGATTGTAACTGATGAAATTGAAGCAGTACAGTCAACCAAAAGGAAAATGTTTGATTGGAATATTGTGGGATGGGATAAATCTCGTCCTGCTATGACTCGTTCTAATGGTGAATCCATAGATAATCCAGAGCATATATGTAGAAAATTAAAAACAATTTTAAAAGGTTAATAAACATTGAATTTTAGGGGTTTAGAAGATGTTTATAAAACAAATATAAAAGGTGAGGTCGAGAAACCGGGTTTCTGTCAGTGTATATAGTCAAATTATCGGTTCTCTACCTCTAGAAAACTGGTTTTTTGATTTATAAACACGCTCTTAGCATATGCTCACTAGTGTCAACTTAACGCAAAATCTATACCCCGCAAGGAAATTAATTTCCACAGCGAGTAGACGAAGTCATCTTTTTTTAGATGACTAAATAACCTAGGTTTTCTTCAGTCTACTTCAGTAGACTTTGTATATTGGTCCCTGAAATTAATTTCAGGGTGGGTGTGAAAGCGAAACTTTAAGCCATTTGTACCTTAAGTTGACATCAATGAGCTTTTGCTTTACTCCTCTACGACAGATGTACTTTCAATTAATAAATACCACTGTAATATTTTGCTTTTCATCCTCATTGCATCAGCATAATTAGTCTTTTAATTTTGGAGAAAATAATGTTTGCATTAACAGGGCTTGCTTTACCAGATGTTACCAGTCTTTTTGCTTCTGTGATTCCAATTATCTTGGCTTCACTTGGAGGTTTATTGTCGTTTGCACTTCCAAGAGCTGTTCAAATTCCCCGTTATCTTAAAGTTTTAATTCTTTTATATCAAGATGCTGCTCCTGATTCTCAAACACGAAAGTATGTAACTGGTGCTGTATTAATTTTAGGTGGTATTTTAGCTTTCATGGCTCATTCTTTTGTGCCCTTTACAGGTGTGCCAATTATCGGAACAGTCACAACTCCAATTGCATTACTAATTTGTTTTGTTGTGATTTTGACGACTTTAGATGTAATTACACAACTGAACGAGCCTTATCTAGAAAATGCCAAAGCTATTTATCCCGATGATATGCAAAAGATGCAAGATGACCTCTTAACTATGATATGAAAGTTCACATGGGGTCAGAATGGGGGCAATTAACTCAAAAATTTAAGAAGTATTGGATGATTTAGCACCGAGAATTGCTGAAAAAGGTAAAGATATTTCCAAAGAGATAAATAAATACTTCAGTAAGCAAATACATGAGTTAGTTTTGTATCTAGATCCAAATAATTCTTCCAAGATAACTCTCAAGGAATCGGAAATTAAAATAATTACTGAAAGTCTTGAACCTTGGAAGAAAGTAGGTGGTTCTTTGATATTAGGTGCTGGAGTTGGTGCTAGTAGTGGAATGTTAGCTTCAATAGTCGCAGCTGCTAATTTAGCACCAGCAGCTTGGTGGACACCTTTTGTACCAGGAGCGCTGCAAACCCTTTTTTTTGGTGGAAGAACTGTTGTAAGTGCTGCAACTTTTAGTATGTGTACAGTTGCTGCTCCAATTGCTTTAGGCTTAACAATTGGTACAGGAGTTTTTAGTGCAAGTATGTTTGCTCTTGGCAAGATAGAAGAGAAAAAATTAAGTCAATTTTTGGCTGATATTATTATTTGTTCGCTACCAATGATGAGAGCCGATGGAAAAGTATCTGAGGAAGAAAAAAATGCAGTTATGCAACTGTTAAATAATCCACAAATCAATCAACAATATAAAAAAGAGTCCAGGTTGCACTTAATTGTAAAGATAGTTTTGATGATATTATTACGAAAAACTTGTTACAGGAAGAGAAACAGGATAAGAGTGAAATCAAGCGTAGATTAATTATAGCTATTACTTGGGAAATTGCTAAAGCAGATGGCAATATAGATGACAAAGAAATAGCACTTCACGACCGCATGGCAAAAATCCTCCAAGTTCCTCAAGAATGTGTTAATGAAATTCGCCGAATTATTACACCTTCTGTTGTTATGCAACGTAAAACTCAGCCTGTTCCTCTACCTGTGAGAGCATCTTTTTAACTATTGTTTGAAAAACCGGGTTGATTGAGAATAACTAATGCTCAAAACCTAAATTTTGCGTTTATAAACTCGGTTTTTAGTCTCGTTGATAATGGTGCAAGATATGAATAAAAAAACATTGTCATACAATATTAGGGTGCATAACCCCTTTTAGCTGCAACCCCTTAGGTCTACAACCAACATTAACTAGCACCCCTTGGATACATAACCCTTCATCCCATAAATGGAATTGTCAGTTATCTTGTGAAGACACACGCTTCCTGTGCATCACCAGTGCATCAAGTGACATCGATACACTTATTCCCAAAAAGCATAATAAAACTGAAAAATAGCAGACCCCTGACTTCTGAGACCAGTCTGGGGTCTTTTTTTATATAGAGTTTAGTACGAGGAACCATTATCTCACCCCCTGAGTGCGGACACCCCTCTCCTTACCAAGGAGAGGGGATGGGGGTGAGGTGAAACTGTACTTCATGCAAGTGAAATCGGCTATATTTATCCAGATGCATCTATGGTTCAAAATCTTAATGTTAGTGTTGGTGTAAGAATTTTAATGGCAAAGCTTATTTATGGCGATCGCATCGCTAAACTAGGAAAAGTAACACTAGGCTGTTCTGCTGTCATTTTTGATGGGTCGAGACAAAAAATATTACTGACACGTCGTACAGATAATGGACGTTGGTGTTTACCTGGTGGACGAATGGATGCGGGGGAAAGTGCTGCGGAAGGTTGTATTAGAGAAGTTTTGGAAGAAACGGGTTTGCAAGGTAACATCAAGCGTTTACTTGGTGTCTATAGTAATCCTAATTATATGATTGAATATGCAGACGGAGAACGCTGTCATGTTGTGGCTTTAAATTTTGAGGTAGAAATAACTGGTGGTAATTTGGGTATCAGTAATGAAACCACAGAATATGGTTATTTTTCCCTAGATGAAATCAAGAATATGGATTTAATGGAACATAATTGGGATCGAGTCCAAGATGCTTTTTCCCAACAAGAGTCAGCTTTTGTCAGATGAATCCTTACCCCTAACCCCTCTCCTACCCTCACCCCTAACCCCTCTCCCAATGGGAGAGGGGGAAAAGGAGAGGGGGGAAGGTTTAGTTTACATAGACTCCACCTTGTGGTTGGATCATAATACTGGTCTGACTCTGACTGAAATTAGTAGTCTCATCCAAAGACAATTCTAAAACTCCAGTTTCTGAGGTAGAGATAGGAATAATTCTTAAAAATCCTTCATCTTGACGAATCGTGGTCAGTGTCAACGGTAAGGACAAACCACGCAATGTCACCTCTTGTCTAGCTAACAGAGTCCTTTCTCCAGTATGTCCAATGGCTTGATAGGTAATAGGTGTATTAGTATTATTTCTCAATTTCACATCTATTCTACCGTTTATAGGGATTACGGTAGCGATCGCCAAGGATCTCGTCTCTGGTGCTGGTGGTTGAATTACACCAACTTGTCGTTGACGATAAGGATATCTCTGTTCGGGAGTAATACCTTGCGCTTCCAACCTCATTGTCAGAGCATTGGGAGGACATCCTAAAGGTACAATGTTTCTTTCACTAAAAGGTTCTTCGTAATAAATACGAGGACAAGGATTTACAGTTCCAGTTGATGTTTCTCCACCAACTCCCAACCTGATTTGTTCTGCTGTTGGAGTTACAGGAACAGTGGGGACGGAAATCATCCCTTGTTCTATCATCTTACGCGTAAAAGCATTAGGAGTACATCCGTTGGGAACTAAAACCCGGTCGTCATGGGGTTTTTCATAGAAAATACTTGGACAAGGATTAACTTTGGAAACAGGTTCTTTAATGGGTAACTCTGCAATTGCTGCTTGGGGAATCGCTGCTAAACTGACCATTAATCCACCGCAAATAGCTCCCAGTACTTTAGCTGAATTGCAGAATATTTTATAGTTTTTATTCATTTTTACCTCCTAAGAAAATACCTCAGTTATCCTTGGGTATTTAAGTTATCATAGATACATACAATTGACGCTATTTTTCAGTATCATACTCACCTAATTTACTCCTAATAACAAGGAATGAGTTGCGAGTTATAATCTCAACAAATAGTTAGAAATCCAGGTATGGCAATCAACTTGCTATCTAATACCGATTAAATTAATGATTACGACGTACACTTTGGTAGAGACCTGACATGTCGCTTCTCTACAATGTTCTATCTGTCACCTTCTTTGTTCACATTGATATAACAATGGAATACCAATGTATTAATTAAAACAAACTATTAATCCTGTATTGGGAGATAAACCAACAGTCTCTCATTAGACCATCTAACTTAATTATAAATCTTTCCTACATCATCAAGTGATGGTGTTTCAAAAGTTTATATATAGCAAGGCTAAATGATTAGTGAAAGTGTTTGTAGAGGTAGGGAATAGGAAACAGGAAATAAGGAAGACAGAAGAAGAAAGGCACAAATAACTAAGAAGTAAAAAGGGCATTGCTGAATTAAGGGATGAATATGAGTGGAGTAGGCATCTTGTCTACCTGGTGAAATATAGAAAACGGGCAGGGATGCCCGTTCCACAAACCAAGATGTCTATCCCACAAAACCATCAAAATCATGCCGCATTTATGCAACGCCATAAAAAGTAATAAGTAAAAAATATAGAAACCAAAATGTTATCAGATACTCTTCATTAATGCAGAAAAAGAAAAAGCTGACCGCAGGCTGCGCTAACAGCTTCTTATTCAACCCATTACCCATTACTTATTCCTTATTCCTTATTCCTTATTACTTATTACTTGTCAAAATTCCCTATTCCCTAAATTTATAGGTAAATTAACTGTAAAAGTGCTACCCAGACCTGGAGTGCTTTCAACTTGAATAGAACCTTGGTGATTTTCCACAATTGCTTGGACAATCGCCAATCCTAAACCAGAACCAGTAGCACTTTCTTTACCTTGATTATCATTTGTATGAGTACGTGCCGGATCTACTCGATAAAAGCGGTCAAATAAACGAGGTAAGGCTTCTGAAGGGATACCAATACCGGTATCGCTGACCTTAATTTGTAATTGAGAAATATTGTGATAACGTAGTCCAGAAACGCGATTTATTGACTCTACACGTGCCAATTCTACATTGATTATTCCTTTGGGTGGAGTATAGCGTAAAGCATTACCAATTAAATTAGTGAACAAGCGTATCAGTTGATGCCAATTACCCGAAATTGTAAACCAATTTTCTAGAACTTCTGGGTTAGTTTCCGAGGCTGGAGGGTCAATTAATTTAAAATTGAGAATAATATTTTTTTCAGATGCTAATAACTGCTGTTCTTCTGTCACTTCCATTAGTAAGGCATCAATGGGACAAAGGGAAAATTTTTGTTTATTGATTCCGCTATCCTGACGAGCTAAAAATAGCAAATCATTAACTAAATTACCCAAACGTTTTGTGAGTCTTTCTATTAACTTTAATTGTTGTCGATAGTGTAAAAGAGTAGGATTTTCTGTATCTGCTAAATCTAAATCCGTAAGGGTAACTTGCACATTAGTTTGAATTAAAGCAATCGGACTTCTCAGTTCATGGGAAGCATCAGCAGTAAACTGTTTTAGACGTTGATAGGAATCCCGCACCGGTTCCATAGCTTTACCAGAAAGAAACCAACCACTAGCTGCTACGGAAACCACCATTAACCCAATACCTAACGCTAAATCAACCATTAACTGACGACTGGGTTTGGTGACTTCAAACCAAGGATGACTTACCCGCAGATATCCCAATACTTTCGATCTAACTTGTACCCTAGCTGTAACTTGTCGCAGCAAAATACTGTAAGCGCACCGCACTCCATCGTCACATTCACCATCATTCCTCCTAAGGACACGCACAGTTTCACCAGTACGGTTAATATGAATGGGAATATCTAGGGGTTCTGATAAAGTTGACCACAATAATTCACCAGTGGGACTAAACCATTCTAAGTCAATGTGGTCGTCTTCTACAGTGTCAGCATTATCCCGGAAACTAGCTTCCGCATTAATACGTAGCTTATTTGTTTCTGAATTGACTTTTTCTAGAACGAGCGATCGCTCTACAACTTCCACCACATGATTCAAAGTATCATCAATTCGCTCAATTAAAGTACTGCGAAAATACATATACACACCAGTGGCAAACAGTAGCAGTAATACCGCAGTCACAGCAGTGTACCAAAGAGCGAGACGACGACGGGTAGCTTGAAACATAAAGGATGAAGAATTAATGATTCAGTATAAATTAGAACTATTCTAAAAATTCCCTATTCCCTTAGGAAAGGCAACAGGCAACAGGCAACAGGCAACAAATTCAGATAATTGCTGTGTAGTAGTATTTTTTGAAATTGGTATTCCCTATTCCCTTAGGAAAGGCAACAGGCAACAGCGAAAAGTGCGGTCTTGGGGGTTTCCCCCATGAGCAACTTTTCAAGAGAGGCAACAGGCAACAAATTCAGATAATT
>JAAUYD010153939.1_pt1 | contig 37016 bp, 29 predicted proteins | sample 7278101 | NCBI WGS metagenome assembly JAAUYD01 (sample SAMN14350128, study PRJNA611818) | marine sediment metagenome | isolation source: surface marine sediment (0.6m) | place: French Polynesia: Moorea | collected 2018-08
CCTAGCCGACGGCCTTGGGGACGTTCAGCAGGGCGTTGAAGAAGCGGAAGGCCAGGCCGCTGGTGAAGAGCGGCTGGAGCTTCCAGACCGGCGAGTGCCAGTGCTCGCGATCGAGCTTGCCCTCGAGGATCTCCACCAGGGCCTCGGCCGTGCGGCCTGCGAGCAGGTCGAGGATCTGCTCGCCCAGCTCGGCCGACGCGCGCCCGGGCTGGCCGGTGTAGGTCTCCTCGGTGAAGTAGGTGAGGCCGGCCTTGAAGCCGCGCAGCAGGTCGGGGAACTCGCTGAGCTTGCGCCCGTCCGCGCGCTTCTTCTTCTGGCCGTTCTCCTCCATCCACATCTCGACGGTGCGCTTGGGGAGCTCCTTGTAGTCGGGATCGACCCAGTCCGGGTGGAGCGCCAGGAGCTGGGACGTCTCGACCAGGCCGCCGTGCGTGTCGCCGTCGAAGTCCTCGGCCGTCACGCCCTCGAGCTGGCCCAGCACCTGCCCGAGCTCCGAGTCGCCGCGCTCGTTCAGGCGCCCGAGCATCAGCGAGAAGATCGGGATCATGTTCATGCCCGTCGCCTTCGAGACGTCGTGGCAGGCCTTCTCGATGGAGACGAAGTGGCGCGGGCTCCCGTGGAAGTTGGACACCACCACGTTCTGGAAGCCCTGGGCGGCGAGGGAGCGTCCCAGGTCCTCGAGCACGGCCTGGGTGGTGGTGGGCCGGAACGCGATCGAGCCCGGCTGGGGCACCGGGTCCGACGCCGCGTAGACGAAGGGGAGCTTCAGGAAGGTGCGCGCCTGGTGTCGCTCGGGCAGGTGGCGCAGGGTGCGCTCGGCGAGCCCCTCGCCCTCCAGGCAGTCGGCGCCCAGAGGCAGGTGGGGACCGTGCACCTCGAGGGGGGAGCAGGTCACCATCACCACGGCCTGCGACCGGTCGATCTGGTCGAAGCGCTTCTTGGTCAGGGTCTCCCAGCGCAGGATCTCGGGCTCGGGCATGGTGTCTCCTCGGGCGTCACTGAACGGTCGTTAAGTAGCAGATCCGGCCGCCCGATGCCCAAGTCGCCTAGCGCACCTTCTCCATCTCTCCTGCCTGGAGCCGGCTCCAGTAGTCGTCGAGGGCCTCTCGCACGCGCCCGCTGAGCAGCGCCACGCCGACGATGTTGGGGAAGGCCATGCCCAGGATCATGGCGTCGCCGAAGGCGATCACCGCGTCGGCCGCGAACACGGCGCCCGCCCAGGCGAAGCCCAGGAAGGTGATCTTGTAGAGCAGGACGGACTGGTCGCCGAACAGCTTGGCCCAGCACTGCTCGCCGTAGTAGCTCCAGGAGATCATCGTCGAGAAGGCGAAGAGGATCGCCGTCGTCGACAGCACGTACTTGAACCAGGGGAAGACCGACTCGAACGCCCACGAGGTCATCTGGATGCCCGAGCCGGCGTCGGGTGCCTGCCAGGCGCCGGTCACCACGATCACGAGGCCGGTCATGGTGCACACGACCAGGGTGTCGATGAAGGGCTCGAGCAGGGCGACGAAGCCCTCGCGCACGGGCTCGTCGGTGGCGGCCGCCGAGTGCGCGATCGAGGCCGAGCCCGTCCCCGCTTCGTTGGAGAACGCGGCGCGGCGGAAGCCCTGGATCAGCACGCCGACCACGCCGCCCATGCCCGCCTCGGGCGAGAAGGCCATGGAGACGATCGTGCCGAAGGCGGCGGGCACCGCGGCGGCGTTCATCGCCAGGATCGTGAGGCCGGTCAGCACGTAGATGCTGCACATCAAGGGGACGAGCACCCCGGCCACCTCGCCGATGCGCCGGATGCCGCCCACGATCACGAGCCCGACGAAGAAGGCGAGGACGCCGCCGAAGACGATGGCGCCGGGGGTGCCGCCGAGCTCCGGAAACACGCTCTCGAACTGGGCGAAGGACTGGTTCGATTGGAACATGTTGCCGCCGCCGAAGCTCCCGCCGATGCACATCACCGAGAACACGACGGCGAGCCCCTTGCCGAGGCCGCCGAGGCCGCGGTCGCGCAGGCCGGTCTCCAGGTAGTGCATGGCGCCGCCCGAGACGTGCCCGTCCGGGCGCACGACGCGGTACAGCTGGCCGAGGGTGCACTCGGCGAACTTGGAGCTCATGCCGAGGAAGCCGGCGAAGACCATCCAGAAGACGGCGCCCGGGCCTCCGATGCCGACGGCGACGGCGACGCCCGCGATGTTGCCGAGCCCGACGGTCGCCGAGAGCGCGGCCGAGAGCGCCTGGAAGTGGCTGATCTCGCCGGTCTCGCCCGGACGCGTGTAGAGCCCGCGGACGCAGTCGATGGCGTGACGGAACCCGCGCAGGTTCACGAACTGGAAGCGCAGGGTGAAGAAGGCCGCGCCGAGGATCAGCCACACGACCACGAACTGGAGCTTCAGGTCCTCGGGCTGGCCGTTGTCCCAGAAGGCGAGGTCGAAGAAGATGACCGCCTCGATGGGCGCGACGACGTAGTCGCGGAAGAGGGCCTCGAGCCCGGCCCAGAACCCCGCCTCCGCAGTCGCTTCGTCCAACGCGTGCACCCCTCCTGCCGACGGATGGACCGTGGCATCGGCGGGGGGCCGTCCTAGGATACGCACTCCCTGCGTTCTGTCGCGCGACCGAGGCCTCCCCGATGTCCGAAGCATCCGATCCCGAATCCAACACCCTCTCCGAGCACGACTCCAAGACCCTGCTGGCCGGGTTCGGTCTGCCGCTGGCCCAGGAGGTGCGGGTCGAGGATGCGGCGGGTGCGGCCGCGGCGGCCGAGGAGATCGGCTTCCCGGTGGTGCTGAAGCTCGGCGGCGACCAGATCGCCCACAAGAGCGAGCGCGATCTCGTGCGGCTCGGGCTCGCGGACGCGGCTTCGGTCTCCGCCGCCGCGGAGGAGCTGCTCGGGAAGGCCCGCCCCGAGGATGGGGCCGTGCACCTGCTCGTGGCCGAGATGGTGCGCGGCAAGCGCGAGCTGATCGTCGGCCTGGTGCGCGATCCGCAGTTCGGCGCCTGCGTCGTGCTCGGCCTGGGCGGCATCCTCACCGAGGCACTCGGCGACGTGACCTTCGCCGCCGCCCCGCTCGCCGCCGACGAAGCGCGCGCCATGGTCGGGCGCCTGTCCGCGAGCAGGCTCCTCACCGAGCCCTTCCGCGGCGAGCCGGCGGTCGACCTCGACGCCCTGGCCGACGTGCTCGTCGGGCTCGGCTCGCTGGCGGAGAAGCGTCCGGACGTCGCGAGCGTCGACGTCAACCCGTTGATCGTGCGGGCGGACGGCTCGCCCGTCGCGGTCGATGCGCTGGTCGAGGTCGGAGAGGCGGCCGAGCCGCCGGCCCCTCGCCAGCGCCCCGACGAGGCCGAGCTGGTCGCGCGCTTCCAGCCGCTCTTCGACCCGAAGGGCATCGTGGTCGCGGGCGTCTCGTCCCATCCGGGCAAGTTCGGCTTCGTGACCTTCCACAACCTGCTTCGCAACGGCTACACGGGCGAGATCTTCCCGGTGAACCGGGAGGGCACCGAGATCCTCGGGCGTCCCACCCTGAAGGACGTCTCTGAGGTGCCCGAGGGCGCGGCGGATCTCGTGTTCGTCTGCACGCCCTACCAGGTGAACGAGGAGCTGCTGCGCGCCTGCGCCGAGCGCGGCGTACGCGCCGCGTTCATCGCGAGCGGCGGCTACGGCGAGGCCGGCGAGGAGGGGCGGCAGCGGCAGCGCGAGCTGGTGGCCCTGGCCGAGGAGCTCGGCATGGTGGTCGCCGGCCCGAACGGGCAGGGCGTGATCGCGACGGCGCGCTCGATGTGCGCGCAGATCGTGGCGCCGCATCCGCCGGCGGGCCGCATCTCGGTGGCGAGCCAGAGCGGCAACCTCGTCTCGAGCTTCCTCAACTACGCCGTCGAGAGCGGCGTCGGCATCGCCAAGGCGATCTCGGCCGGAAACTCGGCCCAGACCACCCTGGCCGACTACATGGAGTACTTCGCCGCCGATCCCGAGACGGCCGTGGCGCTGCTCTATCTCGAGGGCGTCCCCGACGGCCGTCGCTTCGCCGACGCCCTGCGCTTCACCACCGAGCGCAAGCCCGTAGTGCTGGTGAAGGGTGGCGTCGCCGCCGAGGGCAAGCGCGCCGCGGCGAGCCACACGGGCTCGCTCGCGAGTGACGACGCGGTCTTCGACGGCGTGGCGCGCCAGTGCGGTGCGATCCGCGCGGCGAACGTAGAGGAAGCCTTCGAGTGGGCGGCGACCTTCGCGACCCAGCCGCTCCCGGCCGGGCGCCGCACGGTCGTGTTCACCACCGCGGGCGGGTGGGGCGTGCTCGCCGCCGACGCCTGCGCCGAGGCGGGCCTGGAATTGATCCCGCTGCCGGAGGATCTCCGCGCCGCGATTCACGAGCTCGTCCCGCCGCGCTGGAGCCAGAACAATCCCATCGACCTGGCCGGCGGCGAGACGCGCGACACCATCCCCAAGGTGATGGACCTGGTGGCCGGGCATCCCGACGTCGACGCCGTGATCCATCTCGGTGTCGGCATCCAGGCCGCCCAGGCCGAGATGTTCAAGAGCGGCGAGTTCTATCCCGAGCACGGTCTCGAGCGCATCGTCGAGTACCACCAGCGTCAGGACCGCCGCTTCGCCGCCGCCGCGGCCGAGGCCTCGGAGCGTCACGGCAAGCCGGTGCTCACGGCCACCGAGCTCGCCACGACCGACCGCCACTACGGCAACGCCGGACCCGAGGGCGTGAAGGAGCAGGGGCGGCTCTGCTACCCGAGCGCCCACCGCGCCGTCCGGGCCCTGCGCGCCCTGGTGGACTACGCGGAGGCCCGGAAGGTCCGCTAGCCGACACGGGTCCCCGCGGCGTACCCGCAGAAGGGCCTCTAAGTCGCTGCAGTCGCTGCGGAATATTTTCTAATGACAGAAGACTCATTAGTGTGCTAATGATTGATCTATCAGTAAGAGATGCCCCGGCTCCCCCACCCCTCGCGAGGACCCGACCCATGGCCGACGAGATCCGCTTCGAAGACCGCATGAGCGACGCCGATGCCCTGACCTGGAACGTCGAGAGCGACCCGATCCTCCGTTCCACCATCTCGGGCGTCTACGTCCTGGACCAGAGCCCCGACCCCGAGCGCTTCGCCACCAAGGTGGAGCGCGCCACGCGTCGCATTCCGCGGCTGCGCCAGCGGGTCGTGGCCGACCCGCTCGGCATCGCGCCGCCGCGCTGGGAGTTCGATCCCCACTTCGACCTCGACTTCCACGTGCGCGAGCTGCCGGCGCCCGGCGACGGCTCGCTGCGCGCGCTGCTCGACTACACCCAGAAGACCGCCCAGCACGCCTTCGACAAGGATCGCCCGCTCTGGACGCTCACCCTGGTGCACGGCCTCGAGGGCGGCAAGGCCGGCCTCGTGATGAAGCTCCACCACGCCGTGTCCGACGGCGTGGGCATGGTGAAGATGACGGGCAGCCTGATGGAGACCTTCCGCACGCCCGACCCGAGCCGGAAGCCGCGCGACCTCCCGGTGCCCACCGGCCCGGTGCTCGGCCGCCTCGAGTCCACGCGCGAGGCCATCCGCCATCGCCGCGCGGAGGCGCGCAGCGCCGTCGGCAACCTGCTGAAGAGCCTCGGGGAGGGCGTCGCCGACGTCGTGCGGCGCCCGGTCGAGAGCGCGAAGGAAGGGCGCGAGCTGGTCGGCTCGGTCGGTCGCTTCCTGCAGCCGATCAGCGAGCCCATGTCGCCGCTCTTCCGCGAACGCAGCATGAGCGCGCGCTTCGACGTCGCGAGCGTGCCGCTCGCGGACCTGAAGCGCGCGGCGAAGAGCGTGGGCGGAACGGTCAACGACGCGTTCGTCGCCGCGATCGGCGGCGGGCTGCGTCAGTACCACGCCGAGATGGGCGAGAGCGTCGAGAGCCTGCGCATGACCATGCCGATCAACGTGCGCTCGGGCGACAACGAGGCCCTGGCGGGCAACCAGTTCGTGCCCGCCCGCTTCGAGGTGCCCGTCGGCATCCGCAATCCGGGGCTCCGCATGAAGCGCATCGGTGAGCTGGTGCGAAAGCAGCGCGACGAGCCGTCGCTCGGGATCTTCGACACCGTGGCCCGGGTGCTGAACCGCCTGCCGAGCGCGCTCACCACCGAGCTCTTCGGCTCGATGCTGAAGTCGATCGACTTCGTGACGAGCAACGTGCCCGGCCCGCAGTTCGAGGTGTTCGTCTCCGGCGCCAAGATCGAGCGGATGTTCGGCTTCGGCCCGCTGGCGGGAGCGGCCGTCAACGTCACGGCGTTCAGCTACGACGGCGACCTGGCCATCGGGATCAACATGGATCCGGCCGCGGTCTCCGACCCGGGCCTCCTGGTGCAGTGCATCCGCAAGTCCCTCGACGAGGTGCTCTCGATCTCGGACGAGGACGTCGTGGCGGCGCTCGAGGCCACGGAGGAGCCGGAGGCCGCTTGAGCTCCTCGGCACCGCGATCGCAGGCTCCGCCGCCGCCTCCGCCGGGGCGGGGCCGCAAGCGCATGGCGCCCGAGGAGCGGCGCGCGCAGCTTCTCGAGCACGCGCTGCGTGTCTTCGCGCGTCGCGGGCTCGGGCGCGCCGCCCACGCCGAGATCGCCAAGGAGGCCGGCGTCGCGGTCTCGACGGTGTTCCTCTACTTCCCCTCGCGCGAGAGCCTGGTCGAGGCGGTGCTCGACGAGGTCGAGGCCTTCTACAAGGCGATGGCGAAGGAGTGCCACGCGCGCACCGACCTGCCCGCCCGCGAGGTGCTGCGCCGCCACGGCAGCGCCTTCATGGACTCGCTCGAGAGCCACCCCGACCACACCCGGGTGCTGCTCGACTGGAGCACCGCCTTCCGCGACGACATCTGGCCGCGACACATGGCGCTGATCGACTCCCTGGTCGCCTCCCACACGGCCACCCTGCGCCGCGGGCAGGAGGAGGGCACGATCCGCGCCGACCTCGACGTCGAGACCGCCGCCCGCGTCCACATCGGGAGCGCCAACCTGCTGCTCTCGCTGCGGATTCGCGGCATGGATCCGGAGCGCCTGCGCGCCGTCGCGCGTTCCTTCCTGGCCGCAGCCCTCGGCGAGGGCACGGCGCCGGAGCCGGCCGTCGCCCGCTGATCTCCCCCCAGGGTGGTCGTCCACCCGACCGATCGGGCGGCCGATGCAGTAGGATCGAGGCGCACCACGCGTCCTCGCCCACGCATCGCCCACGCCTGCGCGCGCACGCCCACGCGCGCACGCCCACGCGATTGGGGCGGCCAGCCATCCTGGAGGGAAGCCATGAAGCGCTTCATCGAGCCCAACGAGCTCGCCCGCGACTCGAGGTTCATCCGGCAAGACAACAACCAGGCGACCACGCTCGCCCTGCTTCCCGACGACGTCGACAAGGTCGTCGAGATGCTCGAGGCCTTCGGGCCGACGATCGAGCAGCAGGTGAAGGGCACGGCGGCCGAGCCGCTCTTCGACGCCTACGGCCCCGCCTTCGGCCTGATCACGCTGAACCAGCCGCTGCGACCGGACGACGACGCGGCGGACACGCGCCTCAAGCTGCGCATGCACGGCATCTTCGTGGGCGAGATCCAGGCGCTCGAGGGCGCCGGCCGCTCGCTCTGGGACTTTCCCGACGCACCGTGGGAGTTCAAGATGAACATGGCGCGCCAGTGCTGGGACGAGGCGCGTCACGTCCAGACCTACGAGAAGCTCCTCGAGCACGTGGGTGGCACGGTCGGGATGTTCCCCGAGAGCACCTTCCTCTTCGACTGCGCCTGCTCCGATGACCCCGCCATGCGCGTGGCCGGCGTGAACCGCAGCCTCGAAGGGCTCGCCTGCGACGTCTTCCGCGACATGATCAAGTGGGGCGAGAAGACCGGTGACGAGGTCATGCGCCAGGCCGTGGACTACGTGCTCGCCGACGAGCTCACCCACGTGCGCTTCGGCAGCGACTGGGTGAAGGAGTTCACCAAGGACGATCCCGAGCGGTACAAGAAGGCCCAGGAGTTCCGGCGCCAGACGGACAAGCAGTTCAGCTTCGGGGGCGCCCGCTCGGCACGCGAGGACGCGGCGATCCCGATCGCCTGGGAAGACCGCAAGGACGCCGGCTTCACCGAGGAGGAGCTCCAGGATCTGTCCGACCTCGGCAGCGAGGGGCCGTCTCGCGAGACGATGATGGAGGCCGCGCGCATCATGGTGGAGCGCCACCGGGAGCGGCGGGCGAAGGCGGCAAAGGAAGCCGCGGCGGGAGCCGGCAAGTGAGCGAGCAGCGCATGTACCCCGGCCTCGGCCGGGACGAGACCACCACCTTCGAGCCCTACTCGGCGTTCGACATCCCGGCCGACCTGCGGGAGCTGCACGGTCGCTACGACGTCGAGGCCACCGCCCGCCGCGTCCGCAACTTCCGCTACGCCGAGGAGTGGATGATGATGGCCATGGGCGGGTGGCTGGCCACCGTCCCCGAGATGCCGGTCAAGACCGGTCTCGGGAAGATCATCTGGGAGGGGGCCAAGGCGGCCGACGAGTTCGGCAAGCGGCTCCCCGAGCTTCGCTGCGGGCGCAAGGCGGTGAACGAGTCCGTCGCCTCCAACGAGGGCTTCGCCGGCTTCATCCAGGACGTGACCGAGCCCGAGCGGCCCGACTTGACGATCGAGAAGCTCGCCGGCGTGTTCGACGTGCTGAAGCCCCACCTGGTGGAGGCCTACCAGAAGCACATGCGCGAGACCGACGCGATCACCGATGCGCCCACCGTCGAGATCCTCGACGAGGTCGTGCGCAAGACCGAGCGCCACATCGCCTGGGGCCGCGAGGTGCTCGACCGCCTCTGCGACACCGACGCCAAGCGCGAGCGACGCCGCAAGCGGGTGAGCGAGCTGACCGCGACGCTGCGCGCCTGCGGCGGCGTGACCGGCGACATCGGCGACCGCGACCCGGGCCTGCACTAGCCGGGCGGGGCATCGACGCGATGCCCCCGCTGTATCCCGCCGCCGGGCCCTCCGAAGAGGGGTGGCTCGACGTGGGTGACGGGCAGTCGCTCCACTACGAGGTCTCGGGCCGGCCCGACGGCCGGCCGGCCGTGGTGCTCCATGGCGGGCCGGGCTCGGGCTCGACCCCGTGGGCGCGGCGGCTCTTCGATCCCCGCGCCTACCGCATCGTCGTCTACGACCAGCGGGGCTGCGGGCGCAGCCGACCCCATGCGAGCGACCCCGACGTCTCGCTCGCGGCGAACACCACCGCGCACCTGCTCGCCGACATGGAGCGGCTGCGCCAGCACCTGGGTATCGAGCGTTGGCTGATCCTCGGGAGCTCCTGGGGCACGACCCTCGGGCTGGCCTACGCGCAGCGCCATCCCGAGCGCGTGTCGGCCATGGTGCTGAACGGCGTCACCACGACCCGCCGCTCGGAGATCGACTGGCTCTACCGCGGCCTCGGGGCCCGACTCCCCGAGGCCTTCGAGCGCTTCCGGCAGGGCGTGCCCGAGGGCGAACGGGACTCGGACCTCGTCGAGGCGTACCGCCGTCGCCTCGCGCACCCCGATGCCGAGGTTCGCGCCAAGGCGGCGCTCGACTGGCACGCCTGGGAGGCGGCGAGCCTCTCCGCCGACCCGGACGCGCCATGGCCCGCGGCGTGGGCGGACCCCGCCTTCCGCATGGCGCGCGCTCGGATCGTCACCCACTACTTCGCGAACGGCGCCTGGCTCGAGGAGGGCGCGCTGCTGCGCGAGGCCGGGCGCCTCGCCGGCATCCGCGGCGTGCTGGTCCAGGGGCGCCACGATCTCGCCGCGCCCCTCGAGACGGCGGAGGCACTGGCGGCCGACTGGCCCGATGCCGAGCTCGAGGTCGTCGAGGACGCGGGCCACTCGGCCGCGGACGGGGGGATCCTCGACGCGATCGTCGCGGGTACCGATCGCTTCCGCGACGGGTCCTAGCCGGGCGAGCTCTCGTGCAGGCTGCGTGCCATGAGCCGCTCGTAGAGGGCGGGCGCGACGCGGGTGAGCCAACGCGTGGTCCGGCCCACCGGCGAGAGCACGAGCAGCCGTTGCCGCCGGGCGGCCGCCCCATGGATCGCCTCGGCCACGCTCTCGGGCGTCTGCTGGCGACCGACGCGCGTCTGGGGATGCTGGGCCGGGGCCCCGTCGGCACCGAGTGCGTTCTGCTCGATGGCGGTCGACGTGAACCCCGGGCACACCAGCAGCACGTCGACACCCTGTGGGCGGAGCTCGCATCGCAGGGTGTCGAAGAGGCCATGGAGCGCGTGCTTGCTGGCGCAGTAGCCCGACCGGTCGAGCAACGGCGCGAAGCCCGCGACGCTCGACACCGTCACGATCAGGCCGCGGCTCGCGAGCAGGGCGGGGAGGGCGGCCTTCGTGCAGTACAGCGCGCCGAAGAAGTTCACCTCCATGACCCGCCGGAAGACTTCGAGCTCCGTCTCGGCGAATGCGCTCCGCTGGGAGATGCCGGCGTCGTTGATCAGGACGTCCAGGCCGCCGCGCTCCTCGCGGAGGGCGGCGAACTGCGCGTGACACGCGTCGGGATCCGTCACGTCGAGCACCGCGGTGTCGAGGTCGAGGCCGACGGCAGCCTTGGCCAGCGCCTCGAGGCCCGCCGCATCCCGGTCCAGGGCGACCACCCGCGCGCCGCCCCGCGCAAAGCGCAGGGCCAGCGCCCGCCCGATCCCCGACGCCGCGCCCGTGAGGGCGACATGGCGCCTCCGGAAGGGCTCGGCGGGTGCCGCGCTCATCCGCCCTTGTAGCCGCCCACCATGGCGAGGGCGACGCTCCCCGGGCTGATCGGCTCGGGGTCGGTCATCACGTTGAGACACGCGGGCAGGCCCGAAGCGAAGGCGTCCTCCAGAGCAGGCGCCAGATCCTCGGGTCGCTCGACGAGCGCGCCGTAGCCTCCCAGGGCGGAGACCAGGTCGTGGTAGGGGACGCGGCCGATCTCGGCGCCTTCGTCGATCGAGTGGCCGAGCTTCAGGCGCTGGCTGTGACGGATCATTCCCCAGCCGCAGTCGTTGGCGATCACCGTCACGACGTTCAGCCCCTTTCGCACGGCCGTCTCGAACTCCATGAAGTTGAAGCCGATCGAGCCGTCCCCGGTCACCAGGCAGACGCGCGATCGCGGGTGGGCCAGTCGCGCGGCGTGGGCGTAGGGGAGACCGACGCCGAGGCAGCCGTAGAGGCCCGAGTCCAGGTAGTGGCCGGGCTGGCGCACGGTGCGTGCCATGCCCATCCACACCTGGGTGTCGCCGCCGTCGGCCACGACCACGTCGTCCTCGCGGTCCATGAACGCATCCACCTCGCTCGTGAGGCGCAGCGGGTGGATCGGCGCGGCGTCGCTCTCGCGCATGGCGCTCACCTGGTGGCGCGCCTCGGTCGCCGCCTTCTCGAGGTCGGCGATCCAGCCCGAGAAGCGGTTGCGGAGCTTCTCGGCGACGCCTGCGGCGGCCACGTGGGCGCTGCACTCGGCGAGCAGCTCGCGCACGTCGCTCGCGATCGGGAGGTCGATGCTGCGGTTGCGGCCGATCTCCTCGGGCTCGGTGTCGACCTGGACGATCCGCGCGTCCGGGCGGAAGAGTCCTCCGAAGGCGTGGAACAGGCTCAGGCGACTGCCGAGCAGCACCACCAGGTCCGCGCCGGCATCGGCCGCCGAGATGGCGCCCGGCCGGAAGGGCAGCGAGGACTCGAAGCACAGCGGGTGGGGATCCGGGAGCAGGCCTCGGCCCTGGCTCAGGGTGAAGGTCGGCACGCCCGTCTCGGTGACGAAGCGCGTGAGCTCGGCGCCCGCGTCGGCGTACCAGGCGCCGCTTCCCGCGATGACGAGCGGCCGCTCGGCCTGCTCGAGGGCGGCCACGAGGTCGTGGGCGCCCTGCCGGTCGACGGCCCGTGAGGGGATCTCGGTGTGGGGGCGGGTGACGCTCGCCGCATCGACCTCGGCGCCGAGGACGTCGGCCGGGATCTCGAGATACACGGGCCCGGGCCGCCCGCTCGACGCCGTCCGCCACGCCAGGTCCAGGTACTCCGGGATCCGTTCGGTGCGATGGCACACCAGCGCGCGCTTCACCATCGGCGCGATGACCGGGCCCTGGTGCATGTCCTGCAGATCGAGCCGCTCCTCGGATCCCACGCCGACGGCGCCGGAGATCAGGAGCAGCGGCGAGTTGGCGAGGTGTGCGTTGGCCACGGCCGAGAGCGCGTTGGTGAAGCCGGGCCCGGCGGTCACGAGCGCGACTCCCGGCCGACGCGTCATGCGTCCGAACGCCTCGGCCATGAAGACCGCGGCCTGCTCGTGGCGCGTGGTGAGCAGCTCGATGGGTGAGTCCTCGAGGTGGAGGTAGATCGGGTTGATGTGGCCGCCCGAGATGCTGAAGATGTGGCTCACGTCGCGTGCCCGGAGGGCCTCGACCACCAGCTCGCCGCCGCTCGTGTTTCCCATGTCCCGCTCCTTCGCGCCGCTCGGCGCGTGTAGCCGTCAGTCGCTCAGCGCTTGTAGCCGTCTGTCGCTCAGCGCGTATATCCGCCGGTCACGACCAGCGCCTGTCCCACCAGGTAGTCCGAACGCGACGAGGCGAGGAAGACGCAGACGTTCGCCACGTCCTCGGGTGTCTCGAAGCGCCCGGCCGGAATCGACTTCAAGAGCTCCGCGCGGACCTCGTCCACGCTGCTGCCCTGCATGCCTGCGAGGAACGCGTACTGCTCGAAGCCGAGGTCCGTGTCGACCAGGCCGGGACAGATGGCGTTGACCTGGATGCCCTCGGGCGCGAGCTCCGCGCCGAGCACCTGGGTGAGCCCGACCAGCGCGTGCTTGCTGGCCCCGTAGGCGCCGTAACGCGCGCCGGCCCGAACCCCCGCTTGGGACGACATCATGATCACCTTGCCGCCGCCCCGGGCGATCATGTGCGGGGCCGCGGCCTGCGTGAGCAGGAACGGGCCCTTCACGTTGACGGCCATGGTCTTGTCCCAGGCCTCCTCGCTGATGATCGGGAGGGGGCCCACGCCGACGGCGCAGCCGGCGTTGTTGACGAGGATGTCGACGTGACCGAGCTGGCGAAGCGTCTCGGCCACCAGCTCCTCGACCTCGTCCTTGCGCGTGACGTCGCAGCGGACGGCATGGGCCTTGCCGCCGTCCGAGCGGATCTCCTCGGCCAGGCGCTCGAGCTGCTCCCAGGTGCCGACCCCGTGGAGCCGGATGTTCGGCTCGAACTCCCGGCAGACGTCGGAGACCACGACCGCCGCGCCCTCCCGTGCCAGGGCCAGGGCGCAGGCGCGGCCGATGCCTCGCTCGCGGCCGCAGCCGGTGACGATCGCGACCCGTCCGTCGAGCTCTCCCATGAGCGCACCTCCGTCCCGTCCTGACCGTCCCGTCGCAAGAGGTGTGCCCTGTGGCGGGCGCGCAGCGGGGCGATCGCGCCGCTCCTGGGTCGATCCTCCCCACCCGTGCCCGCGGGCCGGGGCCCGACTCCCCGCTATCGTGGCGCGGGCGCCGCGGGGAGGAGCCAGAGCCTTGCACGACGGTCCGGGGGGCCTCCCCGTCTGGAGGAAGTCCGGCTACGCCCTGGGCGACGCGGCGGTGAACGTGCAGCTCGCCGCGACCTCGCTGTTCTACCTGTTCTTCCTCACCGAGGTCGCGGGGCTCAGGCCCTCCCTGGCGGGCCTGGTGCTGCTGGTCGGGCGCGCCTTCGACGCCTTCTCGGACCCGGCCATGGGGCGCATCTCCGATCGCACGCGCTGGCGTCTAGGGCGCCGCCGGCCCTTCTTCCTGATCGGCGCGCTGCCCTTCGGCCTGACCTTCGCCGGCCTCTGGTCCGAGGTCTCCCTGGGCGGCGACCTCGCACCCTTCCTGGTCTACGCGGCGCTCTACGTCGCCAACACGCTCTCGTCGACGATCCTGGCCGTGCCCTACATGGCCCTGCTCCCGGAGATGGCGATCTCCTACGAGGAGCGCACCTCGGCGAACGCATGGCGCATGCTCGGAGTGGTGCTCGCGATCCTCGGCACGGCCGTCTGCATGCGTCCGCTGGTCGAGGCGTTCGGCGGCGGGCCGGCCGGCTGGGCGCGCGCCGGCGGCGTGCTCGGCGTCGTCGTCGCCGTGCCGTGGCTGGTCGTCCATCGCGTGAGCTTCGAGCGCCCCGGCTTCCAGCGGCCCGCCACGAGCGGCCTGCGGGACGGGCTGCGCGGCCTGCTCGCCCACGTCGCCTACCGGAGGCTCTGTGCCTTCTTCCTGACGGCGCGCATCGCGGTCGACGTGGTCGGCGCGATGCTGATCTTCTGGTTCACCTACTGGCTGCGCCGCGAGGACGACTTCTCCTTGGGCCTCGGCCTGATGCTCGGAACCGTCGCGGTGAGCCTCCCGGTCTGGCTCTGGCTCGGCCGCCGCTTCGACAAGCGTGCGCTCTTCCTGGCGGGGGCCGGGTGGTGGATCGCCGTCCAGGTCGTGCTCTTCACCCTGGGCCCCGAGGATCCGCGCTGGCTCGTGCTCTTCGCCGTGGCGCTGGCCGGGATCGGCTACGGCGTCTGCGACCTGATGCCCTGGTCGATGCTGGGCGACGTGGTCGACGAGGCCGAGCTCGAGCGCGGCGAGCGACTCGAGGGGCTCTACGCCGGCGTCTTCACCTTCCTGCGCAAGCTCGGTGGGGCGACGGGCGTCGCCGTCGCGGGCATCGTTCTCGACCTCGCCGGCTTCGTACAGGGGAGCCAGCAGAGCGAGACGGCGCTTGCTGCCATCCGGGTGCTGGCCCTCGGGGTGCCGATCGCGTTCCTCTCCGTCTCGCTGTGGCTCGCGGCCCGCTATCCGCTCACGCGACGCCGCCACGAGGAGATCCGCGCGGCGCTCGCACTTCGCGGGAGCTGAGGTGGCGCGCGGCCCTCAGCCGACGATGCGCCACGCGACGTCCACTCCGATGGGGCAGTGGTCCGAGCCCTTCACGTCGGGCTGATGGAACGCGTGCTGGACGAAGGGGAGGGCGCCCTTCGAAGCCAGCACGTAGTCGATGCGCCAGCCGATGTTCCGGGCGCGCACGCCCATGCGCTGGCTCCACCAGGTGTAGTGGCCGGGCTCCGGCTCGAAGCGGCGGAAGGTGTCCACCCAGCCGGAGCGGATCCAGCGGTCGAGCTCGGCGCGCTCCTTCGGCAGGAAGCCGCTCGTATCCTTGTTGTCCCGGGGCCGGGCGAGGTCGATCTCGCGGTGTGCGGTGTTGAAGTCGCCCATCACGAGGATGCGCTTCCCGCCGCGGCGCAGGCGGGCCAGCTCGTCGAAGAGCGTGCGGTAGAAACGCAGCTTGAAGGGCACCCGCGAGTTGTCGCGGCCCTTGCCGCTCCCGTTCGGGAAGTAGACGTTGGCCACCACCAGGCGCCCGAAGCGCGCGAGCTGGAGCCGCCCCTCGGCATCGAGGCTCGGGCTGCCGAGCCGGGTCGCAAGCTCGTCCGGCGCCCGGCGCGCGTACAGGCCGACGCCGCTGTAGCCCTTGCGCCGTGCGGCCTGGAAGTCGGTCCACCAGCCCTTCGGCCGCGCGATGCGCTCCTCGAGCTGCTCCTCCTTTGCGCGCACCTCCTGCACGCCCACCAGGAACGCGTCGCTCCGGTCGAGCCAGCGGCGAAAGCCCTTCTTGCCGCAAGCCCGCAGGCCGTTCACGTTCCAGGAGAGGATGCGCAGGGCGTCTTCGGTCGCGCTCACTCGTCCCGCTGCAGGTAGGTGTACTCCCAGAGGCCCTGGTCGTAGCGGCGTCGGAGTCGCGTCGACTCCTCGAGGGAGATCACGCCCTTGCGCAGCGCCTCCTCGGAGAGGCGGCGCACCTTCTCCTTCAGCGCGTTGCGGTCGTACTGGACGTACTCGAGCACCTGGTGGACCTCGTCGCCCTCGACCACGTGCTCGACGCCGTAGGAGCCGTCCTCCTCGAGCCGCACGTGCACGGCGTCGGTGTCGCCGAAGAGGTTGTGCAGGTCGCCCAGGATCTCCTGGTAGGCGCCCATCAGGAACATGCCCAGGTAGTAGGGGCGTCCGTCGGGGGCATGCAGCTCGAGGACGTCCTTCACGTCGTGGGCGTCGATGAACTGGTCGATCTTGCCGTCGCTGTCGCAGGTGAGGTCGGCGATGATGCCCCTCCGGGTGGGCCGCTCGTCCAGACGGTGGATCGGCATCACCGGGAAGAGCTGCTTCACGGCCCAGTGGTCCGGCGCGCTCTGGAACACCGAGAAGTTGCCGTAGTAGGTGTCGGCGAGCTGCTTCTCGAGCACCTCGAGATCCTCGGGCAGTCGCGGGAGCTCCCGGGCGATGCGCTGGATCTTCGCGCAGCAGGTCCAGAAGAGTCGCTCCATGCGCGCCCGGTCGCGCAGGTCGAGCTGGCCCAGGGCGAAGAGCGCGTTCCCGTCCTCCTTCAGCTGGACGGCGTCGTGGTAGCACTCGGCGACGTTCTTGCGGTTCACCGTCTCGAGCACCTCGGCCAGGCCCTGGAGCACGCGCGGGTCCTCCTCGGTCACGACCGGCGGCTCGTCCTGGCTGCGCACCTCGTTCACGCCGAGCACGTCGAAGATCAGCGCCGAGTGGTGGGCGACCATCCAGCGCCCGGCCTCGGTCACGATGTCCGGGTGCGGGATGCCGGCTTCGTCGCACGCCTCCTGGATCGTCGACACGACGTCGTTCGCGTACTCCTGCACCGAGTAGTTCTTCGACGAGTGGAAGTTGGTCTGGGAGCCGTCGTAGTCGACGCCCAGTCCCCCGCCGACGTCGAAGCGGGTGGGGCGGGCGCCGAGCTCGTGGAGGCCCGCGAAGACCCGGGCCGCCTCGCGCAGGGCGTCCTTGTGGGCGCGGATCGAGGTGATCTGCGAGCCGATGTGGAAGTGCAGGAGCTCGAGGCAATCGAGCATCTCGTCGGCCCGCAGACGCTCGACGGCCTCCACGATCTCCGCGGCACCGAGCCCGAACTTGGAGCGGTCTCCGGTGCTCTCGTTCCAGCGGCCGGCGCCCCGGGCGGAGAGGCGCGCACGGATGCCGATGTGGGGTCGGATGCCGAGCTCCGTTGCGGCCTTGATCACGAGCTCGAGCTCGTGGTAGCGGTCGATCACGATCACGGGCGTCCGGCCGAGACGCTGGGCGAGGAGCGCCGTCTCGATGTAGGCGCGGTCCTTGTAGCCGTTGCAGATGATCACGGCGTCGGGCGTGTCGAGGAGCGCCAGGGCGATCAAGAGCTCGGGCTTGCTGCCGGCCTCGAGGCCGACGCCGAAGCGGGCGCCGAAGTGGACGATCTCCTCCACCACGTGGCGCTGCTGGTTCACCTTGATGGGATACACGCCGCGGTACTGGCCGCCGTATTCGTAGGAGCCGATGGCCTGGCCGAAGGCCGCGGCGATGCGCTCGAGGCGGCTGGCCAGGATGTCCGAGAAGCGCACCAGCAAGGGGCTCCGCAGGCCGCGCTGGCGCAGGTCCTCGACCAGCGCCGGGAGGTCGATGGTGGGTCCGCCCGGGCCCCGGGGCTGCACGAGCATGTGGCCTTCGTCGGACACGCCGAAGTAGCCGCGTCCCCAGGCGGGAACGGCGTACAGCTCGAGACTCTCCCGGGCACTCCAACCGCGCATGCTCGTCTCTCCGTCAGGCCTCGAGCGGATGCTCGGACTCGCCCTCAAGCGGATGCTCGGACTCGCCCTCAAGCGGATGCTCGGACTCTTCGCCCGTCGCGAGGTCGCGCGCGCGGGCGACACCGCGCTCGCGCTCCTCGGCACCGATCCAGTACAGCCGCTGAGCGCCCGCCCGATCGGCGTCGGTGAGCGCGCGCTTGAGTCGCGGCGTCCCCGTCGCGAGCTCGACGGACTCGCCGCGTTCGCGCAGGGTGCCGGCCAGCGCGATGGCCGCGTCGCGCTGTCCCTCGTCGAGGGCGACCACCATGGCATCGAGGCGGCGCGGCAGCTCCGGGAGCTTGCCCTGGTCGGCGAGCAGCTCGTGGATCACGGCGTCGCCGAAGCCGAAGCCCACGGCGGTGACGGGCTTCCCACCGAGGGTCTCCGCCAGGCGGTCGTAACGCCCGCCGCCGCAGATCGCGCGCAGCTCACCGGCGGTGTCGTTGGCCTCGAACACGACTCCGGTGTAGTAGGCGAGGCCGCGAACCACCGAGGCGTCGAACGCCACGCGGTCGGCGTCGCCGTAGTGGTCGAGCAGCTCGAAGAGGCGCTCGAGCTCGGCCATCGCCTCCGAGCGCTCGGGGGCCAGCCGCTTCGCCTCGTCGAGATCCTTCACCGAGAGCAGCGCCACCACGTCCTCGGCCTCGCCGGCCGAGAGGCCCACCGGGCCCTTCGCGTCGGCGAGCTGCTCCTGGACCGAGGCCGCGCCCACCTTGTCGAGCTTGTCGATGATCACGCAGAGCGGCGCGAAGGCCTCGGGCCGATCGCGCAGGACACCGCCGCGCAGGCTCTCCTCGAGCAGCGCCCGGCTGTTGAGACGCACGCGCAGGGCGTCACGGGGCAGCTCGAGCAGATCGGCGCAGGTGAAGATGGCGGCGAGCAGCTCGGCCTCGGCGCTGACCGACGGCTCGCCCCAGATGTCCATGTTCCACTGGTAGTGCTCGCGCCGCCGGCCGCGGGTCATGCGCTCGTAGCGCCAGCATTGGGGAATCGAGAACCAGCGGATCGGGAAGCGCAGGGCGCCCTGGCGGGCGATGACCATGCGGGCCAGCGACGGCGTGAACTCGGGCCGGAGCGCCAGGTGCCGGTCGTGGAGCTCGAAGTGGTAGAGCTGGTCGACGATCTCCTCGCCGGCCTTGCGCTGGTAGAGCTCGGCGTGCTCGACGAGGGGCGCGTCGACCTCCTCGAAGCCGAAGCGGTGCGCGACCTCGCGGAAGCGGGCGAAGAGCCAGCTCCGCGCGCGCATCTCCTCGGGGTAGAAGTCTCGGGTGCCGCGGGGCGGCTTCAGGGGGGACGATCCCATTGCCGGCAGTTTGCCAATTCGGCGGGATCCGCGCCGTGGCGGGGGGCGCGAGCCCCTTTTCGACTCCGCCGGGTCGGACGTCCCGCCGATGAAGAGGCCTCCGTCGGGGTAGGGACCCCGTGGCACCGACTTGCTACCCCTCCCGCTCTGCCCCGACCCGCCGTACGGGTCGGCTGCCCGGATTCCAGCGAAGACCTGCTCAGGAGATCATCGTGTTCCATCGCTTCACCCTGGTTCGCTCCGCCCTGGCTCGGGGCGCTGTCGTGGCCACGGCACTCACCCTCGCCGCCTGCGGCTCCCAGGAGGCCGCGCCCGACAAGCCGGCGCCCAAGCCCGCCACGCCCGAGCGCGCCGCCGCGGTGCCCGAGAAGGCCGCCCCGGCTTCGGGGCTGCCGGCCGGCACCTCGCCCGATTCGCTGCCCCAGGGCCTGCTGCTGGCGCTGGCGAGCTTCGAGGGGGGCGCCCCGGCCTCGGAGCTCGTCATGCTGGTCCGCGAAGGCGGCGCCTGGACCCCCTCGGTGGTGGCCGACGACGAGAGCAACGTCTTCCACAAGGCGATGGTCTACGAGACGCCTGGCGTCGAGCCCGGGATCCTGACCCTCGGCGGCAGCGCCGCGGCCGTGAAGCTCTGGCGCAAGGGCGACGAGGGCCTGGCCCCGATCGAGACGCTCTGGATGAAGGACTTCGGCGGCAAGTTCTCGCGCATGCGCGACGCCGAGATCGCGGACATCTACGGCGACGGGACGACGGCGATCGCCGTGGCGACCCACGACCAGGGCGTGATGGCCGTGATCCGGCCCGGCGCCGAAGGCTTCGAGGTCGAGGAGCTCGCGACGGCGCCCATGCCCTGGATCCACGAGGTCGAGATCGGCGACCTCGACGGCGACGGGGTGCTCGAGGTGTACGCCACGCCGAGCAACCCGAACCGCCTGGACGGGAGCCATCAGGAGGGCACCGTGGTGCGCTACGTGCCCGCAAAGGGTGTCGGCCCCGAGCCGGTGGCCGATCTCGGCAAGCGCCACGCCAAGGAGATCCTGGTGGAGGACGTGGACGGCGACGGTCGCGACGAGCTCTACGTCTCGATCGAGGCCGCCGAGGGCGGAGACCTCGAGGTGCGCCGCTACGACGCCGGCGACGCCCCCGACTCGGGCGTGGCGATCGCGACGCTCCGCGACCCGATGGCCCGCTTCCTGACCGCCGGCGACGGCGACGGGGACGGCAAGAAGGAGCTGGTCGTGGCGGCCAAGGACAGCGGGGTCTGGCTGCTGCGGCCGGGCGCCGATCCGCGCGGGACGTGGGAGGCCACCCTGCTCGACAAGGAGTCGGGCGGCTTCGAGCACGCCTCGATCTTCACGGATCTCGACGGCGACGGCGTCGACGAGCTCTACGTCGCGAGCGACACCCACGGTGAGCTGCGCCGCTACGTATGGGTCGACGGAGCGCCGACGCGCGAGGTGATCTACTCGCGGCCGCCGAAGAAGTTCTTCACCTGGAACCTCATGCCGGTGGATCGCGCGCTCCTGCCCTGAGGCCGCGCGGCGGTCTGCCGTCGCCTTCGCGCCCTCACCTCGACCCCCCAGCTTCACCGGCCGGGCGTTCGCGTCCGTCCGGTCGCGTCCGGATTCGCGACTGATGGAGCCTACGCGGCTCCACCAGTCTCGCGGGCATGCGAGAGCGCTTCGTTCGGGCTCGGGCTCGGGCTCGGGATCGGGATCGGGCTCCGGGCGGACGGGCTGCTTCCGGTGAGCTCGTCCTCGGGCTGTTCGCGGCCCAGCTCGGCTGGCTCGTCCTCGCGGCGGGCGCGGCGTCCGAGCTCGGCGTCGATCTCGCGCGGGTGCTGGCCTTCTCGGGGGGTGCGCTCGCGCTCGCCCTGGCCGGGGTGCTCCCCCGGCCGCGCTCTCGCGACGCACTCGAGGCGGCTTGCTCGGCGGCCGTGGGCTGGGCGCTCGTTCCCGCCCTGGCTCTCGTCTTCGCGGGGCTGGCCACCTGGGCGGCCCCGCTCCCGGTGGGCGCACACCCGCCGGGCCACCGAGGAGCCCTGCATCTGCTGGGCGTCGCCGGGCTCGGCCCCGTATGCGAGGAGTGGCTGTTTCGCGGCGTGCTCTTCGCGTGGCTCGGGGCTCGCCTCGGCGCTCGTCTCGGCGGGTGCCTCGGCGGAGCGGGCGCGCTCCTCGGGAGCAGCGTGGCCTTCGGGCTGTGGCACGGGCTCGGGCCGCACGGCGTCGTCGCGGCGGCGGTGGGGCTGCTGCTCGGCGGGCTGCGGCTCTCGGGGACCGGGATCGCCGGCTGCGCCGGCGTCCACGCCGGGCTGAACCTGGGCCTGCTCTCGGGCGGGCTGCCGCCCGATGGGCATGCCCTCTCGGCGGCCGGCTCCGCGACGCTCGCGCTTCCGGGGCTCGCCCTCCTCTTCGGCCTCGGGCGCGTGCGCCGGGGGACGGCGCATGGCTGAGCGGCTCGGAGCGCTCGGCCTCGCCGTCGCGGCCTGGCAGCTCGCGACGTGGGCAGCCGGGCCGGCGGCCTTCGTCGACTTCGTGCTCGTCGTCGGCTGGGGGCATCTGCTCGGGGCGGCGCTCGGAGACGCGCGGCGCGTGCGCGCGCGCCTCCCGGCGGCCTCGGGTGCGGGGCTGGCCGCGCTCGCGACGCTCGGCCTCGCGACGGCCATTGCCGCGGCCTCGCCCGCCCTCGCCCATCCTCTCGTGCAGGCGACGTTGATCGCGGGCGTCTTCCTGCACGTGTTCGAGAACGAGGCCCGCGCCGTCTCCGGTGCTTCCGGCCCGCGCCTGGCCCCGTTCTCCCCCTCGATCCCATCGGGGCTCGGTGCCCTGGCCCCGACCCTCGCGCTCGGTCTGCTGGTCGTCGCCGCGAGAAGCCCGGCCGAGGCCCGGGCCTTCGACCCGCCCGGGGCGGGCGCGTCGGCTCTCACGATCCTCGCCGTCGTCCTCGCCGTGGCCGCGCTCGCCAGCGAGACCGCGCGGGGGCGGGGCGCCGCGGCGCTCTTCTTCCTCGCGGTGGCGGAGGTCGCACCCAGCCAGGGCTGGACGCGCGCGGCCGACGTCGTGGCGCTCGCGAGCCTCTACCACTTCCTCCGCTTCGCCCTCCGGCAGGCCGACACGCGCCTGGGCCGTCGCCGGTGTGCGTTCGCCCACGCCGTGCCCGCGGCGATCGTCGCGGCCGGGGCCGTCCCGCCGCTCGCGCCCCTGGCCGCGGGTCTCCTCGAGCCCGGCCTCTTCCTGCTCGGCGCCTTCCTCCACGGCGTGCACACCACGGCCGTTCGCGCCTTCGTCCGGCCGCGTGCGGCATGACCGGCGCGGGCCTCGCGGCGTTCGGGATCGCGGTGTTCACGGCGCTCTCGCTCTGGATGGTCGCCCGCGCGATCCGCTGGCGCGCGCGCATGCCGTTTCGCGAGGCGCTCTTCCTGGCCGCGCCCGTCGCGTGCCTCGGCGCCCTCACCGCCGTCTCCGCTGCCGCTCCGCTCGGCCCGAGCCTTCTCGGTGCGGGGATCGACCTCGCGCAGCTGTGCGTGTTCGCCGCGGTGGGTCTCGAGGCGGCGCGGAGCCTGGGACGCGAGCCGCTCCGCGGTCGTTCGGGCCTCGGTGTCGGCGTGCTCGTCGGCCTCAACTTCGCCGCGTGGACCGCCCTCGTGTTCCGCTTCGGTGGCGTCGATCCGGTCGTCGCGGGCCACGACACCGCGACGAGCCCGACGGTCGTGGGAGTGCTCCTGCGCGCGGCCCTGGCCGAAGAGCTGCTCTATCGCCTGGGCATCCAGTGGCATCTCGGCCGCGTGCTCTCGCGCTGGCCTCGCGGCCCGGATGCCGCGCTGCTCACGACGGCGGCGCTCTGGACCGGGGTTCACCTCGGCACCCTCGAGCCCACCTGGGTGCGGGCGCTGCAGCTCTTCCCGATGGGCGTGGCCCTCGGGATGCTCTCGCGACGCTTCGGCCTGGCCTCCTGCGTCGCGGCCCACCTCGTGTTCAACGGGTCGACCCTCGTCCCGGGCCTCGTTCCCTCGCCCCCCGGCTAGCTCTTGGCGGCCAGCACATCCATGGCGGCCAGCGCCACGTCGATGCAGCGCCCCATGTTGCGGTCGAGGTCGATCTCGGCCGGCCCGGGCCAGGGCGTGCGGTCGGAGACGACGCAGATCGTGCCGGCGCGTACGCCGAAGAGCCCCGCCAGGGTGAGCAGCACGCCGGCCTCCATCTCGCAGTTCAGGACGCCGGCGCTGCGCATGTCCTCGATGCGCGCCTCGTGGGCGCGGGTCCAGTAGCCGCCCACGCTCATCGAGCCCATGCCGCCGTCGCTCTCCAGGATGGCGTTGCGCATGTAGAACGCGTCGAGCGACCAGGTCACGCCGGCTCGGCAGGCGATGCCCTTCGAGCCCGCGGCGGCGAGGAGCGCGCCCACCACCTCGTGGTGGGCGACGGCCGGGTACTCGGGCGTGACGTAGCTCTTCGAGGTGCCGTCGTCGCGGACGGCGCCCGTCGTCACCACGAGGTCGCCGAGCGCGAGGTCCGGGGCCAGGCCGCCGCTGTTGCCGATGCGGAGGAAGGTGTGGGCGCCCAGCTTGATCAATTCTTCGAGGAGGATGGCCGTGCTCGGGGCGCCGATGCCCGTGGAGGCCGCCATCATGGGGATTCCGCCTCGCTCTCCGGTGACGACGCGGTACTCCCGCACCTCGCACACGGTCTTCCGGCGCTCCCAGGCTTCCGAGATCCGGTCCACCCGGGCCGGGTCACCGCACAGCAGCACGTGGGGGGCGATCCGGTCCGTGGTGAGGCCGGTGATGGGCTGGGCGTCGGTCACGTCGTCTCCTCGAAACAGCCAGTGAATCAGCGGACTTGCAGCCTCGCCGAGGCGCAGCGGGGACGCAACCCGGAGCCTTTCTGCGCGTGGTCGCTCAAGTTCGGGCGCCCCGATCCCGAGCATGAGGGCGGACCGGGGGCGGCCTCGGTCGTCGCCGCCCCGAACTTGTCGGCGCTCGGGTCCCAAGCTAAGGGTGGTCGGCTCCATAGGATGGAAGGCGTTGCTCCCCCGTGGGGGCTGCGGAAGCAGGAGGTCGATCCGTGGCGAAGGCCCTGATCATCACCGAGAAGCCGAGCGTGGCGCGCGACATCGCGGCGGCCCTCGGCGGCTTTCGTGAAGAGGACGGCTACTGGGAGAGCGACGACTACGTCGTGACCTTCGCCGTGGGCCATCTCCTCGAGCTGCTCGAGCCCGAGGAGGTCGACGAGAAGTACAAGCGCTGGGTCCTCGACGTCCTCCCCATCCTTCCCGAGCGCTTCCAGCTGAAGAAGAAGAAGGGGCAGAGCGACCGCATCCGCACCATCGACAAGCTCGCCAAGCGCGACGACGTCGATCGGGTCGTGAACGCCTGCGACGCCGGCCGCGAGGGCGAGCTGATCTTCCGCGAGCTGGCCCAGTTCCTCGACTTCCAGAAGCCGATCCACCGGCTCTGGCTGCAGTCGATGACCAAGGGCTCGATCCAGAAGGGCTTCGAGGAGCTCATCCCCGGGCGAGAGATGGAGGGCCTGGGGCAGGCGGCCGAGTGCCGTGCCTGGACCGACTGGCTGATCGGCATGAACGCCACGCGCGCCATCACCAAGCGCATGGCGAGCAAGCGCGAGAAGGTCGCCTGGGCGGCCGGGCGGGTGCAGACGCCGACCCTGGCCCTGCTCGTGGGCCGCGAGCTCGAGGTCCTGGCCCACGTGCCCCGCCCCTACTGGCAGGTGAAGGCCACCTTCGAGCACGAGGGGCAGCCCTACGAGGCCACCTGGTTCGATCCGGGCTTCAAGCCCGGCGAGGACGAGGACCTCCGCGACGACCGGATCTTCGACGAGGCGCGGGCCGAGGCCGTGGTCCAGGCCGTCTCGGGCCAGGCCGGAGAGGCCCGCGAGACCCGCAAGCCGAGCCGCGAGAGCGCGCCGACGCTCTTCGATCTCACCGCGCTCCAGCGCGAGGCGAACCGCCGCTTCGGCTGGTCGGCGCGCCGCACCCTCGGCGCCGCCCAGCGCCTCTACGAGGCCCACAAGCTCCTGACCTATCCGCGGACGGACTCGAAGTGCCTGCCCGAGGACTACCGCGGCAACGTCGACGAGATCCTCTCGAACTTCGCCGGAGCCAGCGACGCCGGGGCCGAGTACGCGCCCTTCGCGCGCACGCTCCAGGAGGCGGGACGCCTCAACGAGGACAAGATCTTCAACGACGCCGGCGTCTCCGACCACTTCGCGATCGTGCCCACCGGCAACATGCCGCCGGCGGATCTGTCGGGCGACGACAAGCGCCTGTTCGACTACGTCGTGCGTCGCTTCTTCGGAGCGTTCTATCCGCCCGCCGTGTGGGAGCGCGTCGAGCGCACCACGACGGTCGCGGGCGAGTCCTTCCGCACGCGGGCGCGCACCCTGCGCGAGCCTGGCTGGCGCGCGGTGCTGCCCGGCGGTGACGACGAGGTCGAGGAGCGCCTGCCGGCGCTGCTGCCCGGCCAGGACGAGGCCTCGGGCGTCGCGATCGCCGGCCGCGAGGCGACCCTCGAGGCCGAGGAGACCCGGCCGCCGCCGCGACTCAGCGAGGCGCGCCTGCTCTCGCTGATGGAGAACGCCGGGAAGAACGTCGAGGACGAAGAGGCGGCGGCGGCGCTCCAGGAGCGCGGGCTCGGGACGCCGGCGACCCGCGCCGACATCATCGAGAACCTGATCCTCAAGGGCTACGCGGTGCGGCTCGGCAAGTCCCTGCGTCCCACGGTCAAGGGCATCCGGCTGATCGACACGCTCCAGCGCATCAACGTGGACCGTCTGGCGTCGGCGCAGCTCACGGGCGAGATCGAGCGCCACCTGGCCGAGGTCGAGGAGGGCAAGCGCACTGCCGACGACTTCATGCAGGAGATCAAGGACTACGCCTGCGAGATCGTCGAGCGCACCCGCACCTTCGACTACGTCGACCTCTACAAGGACGAGGAGCCACTCGGCCCCTGCCCGGCCTGTGGGCGGCCCGTGGTGGAAGAGGTGTGGTTCTACCGCTGCGAGAAGCCGCCGGACGTAGCCGACGAGGACGACTGTCCGATGCGCTTCTGGAAGGACACGTCGGGCCGCTACATCGACCGCAACTCGCTCTCGATTCTGCTCAAGACGGGCAAGTCGCCGATCCTCGACGGCTTCACCGCCCGCAACGGCCGCACCTACAAGGCCGAGATGGAGATCGATTCCGACGACTGGAAGCTCAAGGTGCGCTCGGTGGGCTGGAACGACGAGGGGGAGAACGCGCTTCCCGAGTACGACGTCGACACCACGCCGCTCGGCCGCTGCCCCTTCAACGAGGACTGCGAGATCATCGAGACGCCCACGCACTTCACGTGCCCGAAGCGCCTCAAGGAAGAGCAGCTGACGCTCGCTCACCGCGCAGCCAAGCGGCTCGCGAAGGAGAAGGGCGAGCCGCCGCCGGAGAAGCCGGAGAAGCCCGAGAACTGCGGCTTCGTGCTGCCCCGAACGGTGTGCAAGCGCGAGGTCACGCGCGAAGAGGCGCTCTACTACCTCGCCAACGGCAAGACGGAGCTGTTGACCGACTTCACCTCGCGCTTCGGCCGGCCCTTCTCCGCGACGCTCGTGCTGAAGGACACCGGGCGCCACGGGTTCGAGTTCCCGCCGCGCGGAAAGAAGGCGAATGAAGGCGCAGATGAAGGCGCCGACACCAAGGCTGCCGCAAAAACACCCCGCAAGAAGGTCGCGAAGAAGAAGGCCACGCGGAAGAAGGCCGCCACCAAGAAGACCGCGCGCAAGAAGACGACGCGAAAGAAGGCCGCGACGAAGAAGGCGGCCGCGAAGAAGACGACGCGAAAGAAGGCGACTCGGAAGGTCGCCGCCAAGGTCGCATCCCCCCCCAAGCCCCCCGCAGAAGGTGGGGCGGACTGACGCAAGAAGCCGCGACGCGTCATGGGTGAATCGCCAATAGCGCTTGTGGCGACGCCCAGTTCCGCGTATATGTGCATGCGACCCGTCCGGGTTTCGGACTCACGGTCACTGCCTGGTGGACTCCACAACCACCCGACAGGGATCCCGGAACGAAGGCGGGTCGAGGGGAAAGGGCACCTGGGTTCCTGAACGGGAATTCGGGTAGCAGGAGGGGTCATGAGGGGAGTCCGCGCATCCTTCGGGATGCGATCGTTCGGTGTTGCGTTGGCCGTGCTGGTTGCGTCCACGCAGGCACAAGCCTTCGAGTTCTTCGATGGGCGCCTGCAGGTGCACGGCTACTACGAGATGACCGTGCGCTCGATCTGGGAAGACTTCACGGGTGCCAACGAGTGGGATCTCACTCAGTGGTATCACGTGCTCAATCTCGAGATCGAAGCCGACATCGCACCCGATGGCTTCGGACCCTTCGATCTCGTGTCCGCGTTCTCGCGCGTCGAGGTCCGCTACGACTGCGTGTGGCGCCGCGGCTGCTGGATGTTCCCGAGCGTGAACAGCTACGGCGACGAGGCGAAGCGTCTGCCGAAGTACGCGTCTGACGGTCGTCGTTCGGGCTTCTCCGGCTCGCAGTTCCTCGGCGACGTGCGACGCTTCAACGCCGTCCGCGACGTCCAAAAGCTCGGCTTCAACAACCGGCTGGTCGCTCCGGAGGACCCGAAGAGGCCGGTGGACTTCCCCTTCATCTCCGGTGTGGAGGGCTTCTTCGGCATCGCCGGCGTCGACGGCGTGCTCGGAACCGAGGACGATCCGGCCGGCAACACCTTCCGGCGCTACATCGGCAGCCGCTGCGTCTTCGGACACCAGAAGGTCAAGGGCAGCGTGAACGGCAACGGAACCCGGGTCCTCGGCCCCTGGGACCCGCGCTGCGAGACCGACGAGATCGGCGCTCTGCGCAACGTCCCGAACCCGTTCAAGGCCACGGACAAGAACGTGCCGGTGCTCGGCGGAGCGGGTGGATCGGCTGCGCTCCCCTACCGCCCCGCTCCGATGTTCAACTTCAACCAGGAGGGGATCTCGAACCGGGCCCAGGGTCTCTTCTATCCCTCGGCGGCCCTCACCCGCGAGCTCGAGGCCGGGAACTTCGACAACCACGACCAGAACTTCAGCCAGGACCAGCTGGCCTGGAACCACGGCGCGAGCCAGAAGACCTGGCGGGAGCTGAAGGAGCTCTACTTCGACCTCGAGATGTTCGACAGCCGCCTGTGGCTGCGCATCGGCAAGCAGAACATCGTCTGGGGCAAGACCGAGCTCTTCCGCACGACGGACCAGTTCAACCCGCAGGACCTCGGCCTCGCCTCGCTGCCGAGCCTCGAGGAGTCGCGCATCGCCCTCTGGGCCGCCCGCGGCGTCTGGTCCTTCTACGAGGTCGGACCCCTCGAGGACGTGCGCCTCGAGGTCGCCTTCAACTTCGACACCCACGAGCCCACCGACCTCGGCCAGTGCGGTGAGCCCTACTCGCCGCTGCCGGTCTGCAGCAAGCGCTTCGGTCTCTTCGGCCACGGCTTCGCGGGCGCCGGCATCGCCGGTGAGGATCGGCCGCCCAAGCCGTGGGAGAACATCAAGGGCATCGAGATCGGCGCCCGCGTCGAGTTCCGCTGGGACCGCTTCTCCGTCGCGATCAGCGACTGGTACGGCTACAACGACGGCTTCTGGGTCGACCGGCTCTTCCTCTACTCGCGCAACGTCGACCCGCTCACGGGTCGGCCGCGCGAGCGCACGGAGCTGCGCAACCAGGGTCGCTGCCGCAGCGGCTTCGAGGACGCCTGTCTGCGACCGGACGAGGCCCTCGAGAAGCACAGCCTGAACCAGCAGCTCTTCGCCGTGGTGTGCGCGGGCTCGGTCGGCTTCTCGACCCTGGATCTCACCTCTTGTGGCCAGTCGGTGTTCAACAGTCGCGCGCTGGCGGCCGGCTTCCCCATCGCGGAGGCTTTCGGCGCCGCGCTCGCAGGCCAGACGGGCAACGTCACGGGCACCGTCTTCCACGCCCTCGCAGGGCTCACGGCGAACGGCTTCGCGGCGTTGGGCGGGCCAGACGGGATCCAGGGCACGCCGGACGACATCTTTCCGTTCATGGCGGCAGGGTTCAACATCGGGATCGGCCTGCCTCCGGGGGCCCCGGCTTGTGGCGGTGCCTGTCTGCCGACGCCCCTGGTTCCGCTCTCCATCGACCCCCAGGACGGCCCCGCGTCTCCGACCGCGGGTCTGCTGGGTGCGCTCGGGGTGAACCAGTTCCTGACCGATGAGCAGGAGGCCCTGCTGGGTTGCGGCCCGTTCTATTCGACGGACTGCGATACGCAAGGCATCGACCTGCTCAACGCCGAAGTGAGCGCCCTGCTGATCTCGTGGCCGAATGCCCAGGACGCGACCTTCGGCATCCGCTGGGACACGTTCATCGGCAAGCAGCCCGGGACCGTCGGGTTCGATCAGAACGCCGCGTGTACCCGCTTCGAGCGCGGCCGAGCCTTCATCCTGCCCGGCTGTCGGGGACCCGGTGACCCGGGCTACACGATCAACAAGGACGGATCCACGACGGGAGGCTCAGCCTCGGTCGGCGTCCCCCAGGGCTACCCCGCGGGCTTCGCCAACGGGGCCCAGCAGATCCTGATCCAGCGCGTGCATCCGTTCACGGGCCAGCGCTTCCGCTCGGAGATGGCGGTGCTGTCGTGGAACTACCTGATGACCCTGGTGATCAACTCCCAGGCCGCAGCCGGTGAGCCGATCCAGAAGACGAACTTCGATCCCAATCGGCCGCTGCGCCGGAACGGCTGCTCGTTCCGGGTGGTGCAGTTCTGCTCGGCCGTGACGGGCGTGTTGGCGATCACCGGCCAGACCCGTCCGGACCTGAGGGCGGGCGGCAACGGCCGCTTCGGGCGCCGGGACTTCATCTGGGCCGGCGGTGGCGAGGCGATCCTCCGCTACGAGAAGCGCAACGTGCTGGGCGTCTCGGTGGACTTCGCCGAGGACACCACCAAGTCCAACTGGAGCTTCGAGTTCACCTGGATCGAGGATCAGCCCTTCGGCTCCGTCGACGAGATCGACGGCAACGAGGACGTCGATCTCTGGAACCTGACCGTGTCGGTGGACCGGCCCACGTTCATCAACTTCCTGAACGCGAACCGGACCTTCTTCTTCAACAGTCAGTGGTTCTTCCAGTACATCAACGGCCACACGAAGGGCCACGCGGCGAACGGCCCCTGGAACGTGTTCATGACCTTCGCGGTGAGCACGGGCTACTTCCAGGACCGCCTGCTTCCGAACCTGGTGATGGTGTACGACTTCTCGTCGAACTCGAGCGCGCTGCTGCCCTCGATCACCTACCGGTTCAACGAGGCGTTCTCGGCGAGCTTCGGCGTGGCGTTCTTCGCGGGACGCTTCGAGGAGCGAAGCGCCGAGATCCGGCCGCTGGGTACGCCGCCGAACCTGCAGGGTTCGACGCGCAACTCGAGCTTCGTCGAGAACGGCCTGTCGGCGATCCGGCAGCGCGACGAGGTCTTCCTCCGCATCCGGTACACCTTCTAGGTCGAAGGCGGGGCCACGAGCCCCGGGAATCGAGACGGCCGGCGTCCTTCGGGGCGCCGGCCGTCTGCGTTGGTACCCTGCCCCCCGGACGGCCGGGCCCTTCGGGCCGGCTTGGAGGGTTGGATGACGAGGTCCCGATTCGCGCGCTCCCTGCGCGCCGCGCTCGCACTCACCGCGGCGCTCGGCCTGGCCCCCGTGGCCGAGGCGAAGCTCCCGCCCGAGGGGCGCTGCCCCGATTGGAGTGGCGCGGCCGGCGAGGAGGGAGACGGCCAGGATCGCGGCGTTCCCATGGTCGAGCCGGGCATGCTGATCGGGCTGAACGAGCTGATGCAGCTGCGCAGCCTGTTCCCCGACGTCATCTGGGATCACCGCGAGGCCTTCTTCTACGAGGGCATGCAGCTCGAGGTGGGCGCGTGCCACCGTCGCTATCCGCCCGCGGCCTTCTACTCCGAGGCCACCGAGCGCTTCGGGGGACGCGCGAAGCTCGATTCGAAGGGCAACCTCTCCGACTACGTCGCAGGCGTTCCCTTCCCGCCGGACGCCATCGACCCCACCGCCGAGGACGCAGGCACGCGCTGGGCCTGGAACTTCCAGCAGCGCTACCGGGGCTCGGGGCCCGTCGGCGAGTTCCGGATCTTCGACCTGCCCGGGCGGATCGGGAAGCCGCAGACCTACATCGGCGACTTCTTCTACGTGCGGACCGGGCACCGCGCCGACCTCGCCGCCAGCGACTACCGCATGCCGGAGGCCACCAAGACGGTGTGGGTGGCCGGGGGCAGCTTCGAGGAGCCCTTCTCGGCGCGGCACCTCGCGTGGCGGCAGATGCGTCCGCGCGAGACCCTCGAGAACTGGAAGGAGCCCGACGACACCTTCGTCTACGTCCCCACCATGCGGAAGCCGCGCCGGTCGGCCTCGAGCTGGATCGACGGCGTGTTCACGCCCCGCTACCGGGTGAGTGGAGACGACGGCGGCGGCCCGATCCCCTTCGCGTTCGGCGCCCAGGTCGACGGCTACGGCGCGGGCATCGACTCCATCCAGCCGACGGCCGGTCTCTCCATCGCGGCCACCGAGGACATCCGGCGCGGCTTCACGGGGCTCGCGATCCGGCCCAACGCCTACGACTGGACCTTCAAGGGCGAGCAGGAGGTGCTGGCCCCGCTGAACGCGAGCGCCCAGGGCTGGCCCTACTACGACGAGCGGAACTACGGGCCCTCCGGGCTCTCACCGGCGAGCGACCGCTGGGACGTGCGCTGGGCGGTCGTCCTCGAGGGCCGGGCCCGCCGCAACGTCGACAACGTGGCCGCCGTCGAGCTGTGGGTCGACTACCAGACGCTCCAGCCCCTCTACTACATCACGCGCAAGAAGAACGGCTTCCTGATCGACATCGGGATCCTGGTGCACCGCTACAGCGCCGACCAGCCGGGCTACCCGCTGTATCCGGGCGGAGAGACGGCCAACGTCTTCGACCCGGTGGCCTCGCACTTCTACTTCGTGCCCGGCGGGGGCGCGGGCTGGCGCCGCGAGTCCTATGGCGTCCAGTCCCTGCCGCTCGATCCCGGCAAGCTGCGCAAGATGACCTCCTCGGACGAGCTGATGAAGGGCCACTGAGCCTCGGGCGAGCCCTCTCCGCGCTCCCTGGGCCTCACCTTGCGCCGGGCTCCGCCAGCGCCGACGCTTGTCTCGTGCGTGGTCGTTCCATCGGCGTCCCCCTGACCCTCGGCGTGAGCCTCTCGGTGATCGCCCTGGCGCTCGCCGTCGGCTGGCTCCTGCTGGTGGTATCCGATCTGGCTCCGGTGACCCGGGGGCTCGGCCCGGTGCACTGGCTCTTGATCGTGCTCGGCACGGTGTTCTTCCTGCTGATCATCGCCGGGCTCGTGGCGCTGTGCGTCTGGGTGGCCCGCGAGATCCGCGTGAACCAGCGTCAGCAGGCATTCCTGGACGCCGTGACCCACGAGATGAAGACGCCGCTGGCCTCCCTCAGCCTGTATCTGGAGACGCTCCAACGCAGGGATCCGGGCCCGGACACCCGGGCCGACTTCCTGCGCAAGATGGGACGCGACGTGGAGCGTCTGGAGCACACCATGGATCAGGTCCTGGCCGCCGCGCGCGCCGAGGACCGGGCGCGCCCCGCCCCCGAGCCCGTGGACCTGGCCGCGGTCCTCCAGGCCGGCGCGACCGAGCTGCGCGAACGCCACGGCCTGCCCGCCGACGCGATCCGCATCCGCGTCGAGACGACCCACGCGGCCCTCGGGAACCCGGCCGAGCTCGGCGTGGTGTTCCGCAACCTGCTCGAGAACGCCATCAAGTACTCGGACCCCCCGGTGGAGGTGCGCGTGAACGTGACGCTCGGCTCCGACGGTCGGCTGCGCGTCGCCATCGAGGACCGCGGCATCGGGATCGAGCCCGGGGAGCTCAACCAGATCTTCCAGCGCTTCTACCGCGCCGGGCGCGGCGTCCAGCGCCAGGCCGCCGGCCTGGGCCTCGGCCTCTTCGTCGTCTGGAGCCTGGTGCGCCGGAACGGCGGCAAGGTCGTGGCCCAGAGCACCGGGCTCGGCGAGGGAAGCCGCTTCGTGGTCACCCTGCGCGCGGCCCCCGAGCCCATGCTCGTGGCTGCGACGGCGGGCTCGGCGGGGTCGGCCGGCTCCTGATGGCACGGATCCTGGTCGTGGAGGACGAGGAGCATCTGGCCGAGGGCCTGGTGTTCAACCTCGAGGCCGAGGGCCACGAGGTCGAGGTGGCGGCCAACGGGCTCGAGGCGGCGGAGCGCCTGGCCGGGCCCGAGACCGACTTCGATCTGGTCATCCTCGACGTGATGCTCCCCGGCGCCTCGGGCTTCGAGGTGGCCCGGCGCGTGCGCGCCTCGGGCAACTACGTCCCCGTGCTCATGCTCACCGCGAAGGACGATCCGGCCGACATCGTGCGCGGCATCGAGGAGGGCGCCGACGACTACCTGACCAAGCCCTTCAAGCTCGACGAGCTGATGGTGCGGATCCGCGCTCTCCTGCGGCGTCGGCGTTGGGACGGCGGCCCCGACGAGGACGCCGCCGCGGTGGTGCAGTTCGGCGACGTGAGCGTCCACTTCGATCGCTTCGAGATCGAGACGCCCGAGGGCCGACACGAGCTCACGCCGCGAGAGGCGGGGCTCCTGCGCGCCCTGATCGAGCGGGAGGGCGAGGCGGTGCCCCGCGGCGAGCTGCTCGAGGCCGTGTGGGGCCTCAAGCCGGAGACGCGCACCCGCGTGGTGGACAGCTTCGTGGTGCGGCTGCGCCGCTACGTCGAGAAGGATCCCGCCCGGCCGCGGCATATCGTCTCGGTGCGCGGCCACGGCTACCGTTTCGTTCGTTAGCGTCCGTCGGCGTCCGACCCGCACGCCCGCGCTCGCGAGACCCACTGGAGAGCCGCCCCCGCATGACCCTGAACGCCCTTCGCTTCGACGTCCAGCCCGCCTTCGAGGACCCGGTCCTGATGCTGGCGTTCGAGGGCTGGAACGACGCGGGCGAGTCGGCCACCGGAGCGGTGCGTTTCCTGTCGGACAGCTTCCAGTCGGCCCCGCTGGGTCGCATCGACTGCCAGGACTTCTACGACTTCACCGTCCGGCGTCCCAACGTGCGCATCGGACAGGAGGGCGTGCGGGAGATCGCCTGGCCCGACTTCGAGCTGCGCTTCGCGGCGATCCCCGACCGGCCCGAGCTGGTGTTCGGGGTCGGCGCCGAGCCGCACCTGCGCTGGCGCAGCTTCTGCGATCTCGTGGTGCGTGCGGTCGACACCCTGTCGATCCGGCGTGCGGTGCTCCTCGGAGGCTTCCTGGCCGACGTGCTCTACTCGCGCCCGGTTCGCGTGAGCGGCTTCTCCTCGGAGCCGAGCCTGCTCGGCGAGCTCGCCGTCGAGCCCTCGGACTACGAGGGGCCGACGGGAATCACCGGCGTGCTGGCCGATCGACTGCGTGCAGAGGGGCTCGAGGTGACGAGCCTCTGGGCCGGGTTGCCTCACTACATCACGGTGACGCCGAACCCGCGCGGCACCCTGGCCCTGGTGCAGACGGCGGCGGAGCTCCTGGACCTCCCCGTGGACCGCACCCCCCTCGAGCGCGACTCCGCGGCCTTCGAACGCAACGTCTCCGAGCTGGTGGCGGCGGATCCGGCGCTGTCCGAGTACGTCAAAGAGCTCAAACGCCGCGAGTTCGCGCAGTAGGTTGGACGGGGCCGCGTTCTCCTCCTGCGGTTGCTTGGGAGGGTCGGGGCGGGGGATGGGTTGCGGCTCATGGCTCGCTGCGCGCGGTGACTCCGCTCTCGGGGGTGGGTGCCGCTGGCCTGTGAGCGCTTTCGCGCTCCAGTCCAGTCCTTCACGTCGGCTCTCGGGGTGAGGCTGCGCTCGACTTCGCCTCCACCCATCCCCCGCCCCTCCTCGTTGCGCGGAGGCGGGCGCGCTCCGGTAGGGAGCTGCTCGACGCTCGTTCGGCTCTCTTTGGAATGGGGGGCCCGATCCGCCGCCCGAGCTGCGCGGAGGGGGTGGGGACGGCTTCCGGGGAAGTCAAGCGCAGCCTCGCCCGTCCGGCGGTCTTGGCGGAACGGGCGTCGAGCGCGCAAGCGCTCGGGCGTCCGGGGTCGGACCTGCGTGAGCGGCGGCGCGGCCGGCAGCGAGCCATGAGCCGGGAGCCGTCCCCACCCCCGACCCTCCCAAGACGAAGGGCGAGGAGCGAAGCGGCGGTCAGGCCAGCTCGATCGAGTCCTCGACGAGCATGACGGGGATGCCGTCGTCGATCACGTAGAGGATCTTGCCGTCTTCGCGGATCAGGGCTTCCTGGATCTCGGTGCTCACCGGCTGGCCGCCGCGGTTGCGGAGCGAGCCGTCGCGGATCTTCGCGTTGATGGGCTCGAGCTGCTCGGCCGTCGCCAGGGCGACCGGCTGGCGGGTCTCGGGGCAGACGAGGATCTCGATCAGGTCTTCGGGGATCGGCATCGGATCGACAGCTTAGCGGAGCATCGCGGACGGGTAGTCGAGGATGCGGCGGGCCACGATCAGCTGGTTGATCTGCTGGGTGCCCTCGTAGATGTCGTTGATCTTCGCGTCGCGCATCCACTTCTCCACCATGAGCTTCTTCGAGTAGCCGAGGGGCCCGAGCAGCTCGACCGCCTTCTGGGTGATCTTGGTGACGGCGAGCCCCGCCTTGGCCTTGCACATGGAGGCTTCGAGGTTGTTCGGCTTGCCGTGGTTCATCATCCAGGCGGCGCGCCAGGTGAGCAGGCGTGCGGCCTGGAGCTCGGCCTCCATCTCCATCACGTCGCGCTCGAGCGCGGTCACCTCGGCCGGCGGCGCGTCGTAGCGCACGCGCACGCCCTGGCGCTCGAGCTCCTCCAGCAGGAAGTCGAGGGCCGCGCGGCCGACGCCGACGGCCATGGCCGCCACGATCGGACGGCTGGCGTCGAAGGTCGCCATGGCGCCCTTGAAGCCCTTGTCGCCCGTCTTGCTCGGGTCCTTCTTCTTCACGGCCGAGCTGCCGAGCAGATGGTCCTGGGGGACCCGGCAGTTCTCGAGGCGCAGGGTGGCGGTGTCGGAGGCGCGGATGCCGAGCTTGTGCTCGGTGCCGACGAGCTCCATCCCCGGCGTGCCGGCCGGCACCACGAAGGACTTGATGCCGCCGCGTCCCGCCGACTTGTCGACGGTGGCCCACACGACCACGAAGCCGCCCTCCACGGTCGAGGCGCCTTCGCCGGCGGTGCAGAAGATCTTGGTGCCGTTCAGCACCCACTCGTCGCCGTCGAGCTCGGCGGTCGTCTCGATGGCGGCCGAGTCCGAGCCGGCCTGGGGCTCGGTGATCGCCATGGCGCCCCAGATCGGGTGCCCGCCCTTCTCGCGGAAGGGCGAGAGGAACTTCTTCTTCTGCTCGGCGGTCCCCGCCGCCGAGACGGCGGAGCCACCGAGCGCCGGAGTGGGCATCCGCAGGTAGAGGCCGGCGTCGCCCCAGCAGAGCTCCTCGGCCTGGATGCACACCTGGATGAAGCCGTCGCCGGGGCCGTCGGTCGGACGCGGGCCGCCGTGGCGACCCTCCTGCCAGAACCAGTCGACCCATTCCTTGGGGAGGGTGTGCTCCTCGTCGTCGTACTTGCGCGACACCGGGCGCATCTGCTCCTCGGCCACCTTTCGGTAGTGCTCGCGGGCAGCCTTGGAGGCTTCGGTCGGCTCGAAAGAGATCGTCATGGCTCGCTCCTCAGACCAGGGCCAGGGCTTCGAAGCTGGCGAAGCCGCGGGCGTTGCGCAGGTGCATCTCGGGAAGGTAGTCGCGGATGTAGCCGTGGCCGCCGAACACCTGGACGGCGCCGTCGGCCACCTCGAGGGCGACGCGCCGGACCTGGTCGTAGGCGAGGGTGGCTTCGCGCAGGGCGTCCTGGCCCGCGTCGAGACGCGCCGCGGCCTCCCAGGCGAGCAGCCGCGCCGCGTCGATCTCGATGGCCATGTCCGCCAGCTTGAAGGCGATCGCCTGCTTCTGGGCCACCTTCACGCCGAACACCTCGCGTTCCTTGGCGTAGTCGCGTGCCACCTCGAACGCGGCGCGCGAGACGCCGAGCCCGGCCGCGTTCGAGGTGGCGCGCGACTACGCCAAGGAACGCGAGGTGTTCGGCGTGAAGGTCGCCCAGAAGCAGGCGATCGCCTTCAAGCTGGCGGACATGGCCATCGAGATC
>JAAUYD010284520.1_pt1 | contig 37006 bp, 33 predicted proteins | sample 7278101 | NCBI WGS metagenome assembly JAAUYD01 (sample SAMN14350128, study PRJNA611818) | marine sediment metagenome | isolation source: surface marine sediment (0.6m) | place: French Polynesia: Moorea | collected 2018-08
CACTCCAAGTCTGGCTCAATTCAGGTTCTTACCTTACGGCCACTTTCAGTGTATCACAAAACCCCTGCCCTGGCTTTCATCCCTCGATTTTCGTCCCTCAAGCAAGACCTGCTCTTGCGGAGGAAACCTCCGCGAGCTTCCTTGCTCAATCGGGGATTTCTCGCCAGGGGGGTTAATGAAGTCAGAAGTTCCTCACTACGTTCCGGCGCTATCGCACAGAAGTTGTTTTTGAGACGAGGATTTAAGCCCCGCCTCAAAAACGTTTCGCTTTTAAAAGCCAGGTTTTAGACCCGATTATCTCGATCACACCCAGATGTTCAGTTATGATCAATCGTTGCTAGATGATCATTTATGGTTCAATAAAAGATCAATATGTCACTAGGAGAAAAGATGATGACAGAGAAATTTTGGGAAGCATATTGTCAAGAGGTTTTAGAGATTGATAAACAGGAAATTCGCCCCCTTTGTGAACCTAAATTACTACATCATGGGGAAAAAACTGCTAATGCTATTGTCCTCATTCATGGGTTATCGGACTCTCCTTTTTCGATGGCTGCCATTGGAAAAAAATTTTATCAAATGGGGTTTAATGTTCTTTTGCCTTTACTGCCAGGACATGGGTTAAAAGATGGTAAAACAGCCCTAGTAGCGATGAGAGAGCAAACCTTGTTAATACAGTGGAAAAAAGCCGTAAAATATGCAGTAACAGAAGCTAAAAAGATGGGACATAAAGTGTCCATTGGGGGACTATCTGCTGGTGGAGTATTAAGTACCTATTATGCCATTAATGATCCTCAAGATATTCAAGGGGCTTTATTTTTATTTTCTGCTGCATTAGACTTTGGTGATTTTCGAGAGAAATTAGTGCGAAAAAACTTCATTTTTGTTGAGATTCTCAAAATTTTAATAGATACCATAAACTTTAAAGAAAAAGGCGATTTTGTTGGCAAAAGACCCTATGCTTATGGTTGGGTTCCAACTGAAAGTTCAGAACGATTAGCAGAATTGATTTTAGAAATAGAAAAAAAATATTCAAACAAAAATAAACGATATAATGATCTTCAATGTCCTGTTTTTGCTGTTCATTCTGAATATGATCAAACTGCAGGCATTGAGGAAATCGAATTATTAATAAATAATCATCCAAAAGGACAAGAAAAAACCGAATTTTTCCGTATTAAAGAAGATTTTTATGTTACCCATTATCGTGTCGTTTTATCAGATAATACTTATAATTTAGATAATCCTCCCCAACCCATAGAGAGTAAAAATCCTTTTTTTCCAGAAATGATAGAAGTAATGAAAAATTTTGTCTATCATCATCTTTCTAAAGATTAGAGTTAACAATTGCTGTAGGATCAACTATACTGGCATTATTGTTTTTATTTTAATTTTATTGATTATGCCTCAACCTAACTTTATCATTGCTGGCGCTCAAAAAGCAGGAACTACAGCTTTCTGGTCAATGTTGAAACAACATCCACAGGTATTTTGTTCGCCTATCAAAGAGCCAACTTATTGGATAGTCAAAGATTGGCCTGAAGCTCCAAGATACATGAAAAACCTTAATCTTCCAGAATCTCAACGTCGCTTTTCCATCGTTGAAGATCCACATAAGTATGAAAACTTATTTAAAGGTTCAGAAAGTTATCCAGCTATTGGAGAAGCTTCAATCACTTATATATCATGTCCATGGGTAGCAGAGCGACTACGGAATCATCTTCCTACAGTTAAACTAATATTTATCCTCCGAAACCCAAGAGAACGAGCGTTTTCTCACTACCTAATGCACGTGAAAAAAGGGATCCGATCCCTAGCAACCATAGACCAAGATATTTGGAAAGTAGAATCTCGTCTGTTTGGATCTCAGTCATGGGAAGTTGGTTATGTTCCTTTCGGATTATACTATGAACAATTAACTAGATATTTCCAATACTTTACTCGTGAACAGATAAAAATTTTTTTATACGAAGATTTCTGTAAAAATCCTCTTAAAGTCATGAAAGAAACTGCATTATTTTTGGGGATTAACTCGGATTTTGAATCGAAGACCAACCTAGAAGTTAATCTTAGTTATCGTGTTTCAAAAAAAAATATATTAAATAACTTTATTGATGAAAACTCAATTCTATTGAGAAAAATAGTTAAAAAATATCCTAAGTTAGCAAAATTCATAGAGGTTAAACAAGAGAAACCTAAACTTGATGATAATTTAAGCAAGGCTTTAACAGAATATTTTGCCCATGATATTACTCAATTATCAACCTTAATCAATAGAGATTTAACAGCTTGGTTGCAATAATTAAACTAAATTTATTTAGACATAATATGCCAATTAGCCCAGAAATTAAACAACGAGTTACCCAACTACGACAACAACTTCAAAAAGCAAATTATGCTTACTATGTTCTTGATAATCCCATGATGGAGGATGCTGTTTATGATCAGTTATATCGGGAACTGGGTGAATTAGAAAAAGAAAATCCTCAGTTAATTACCCCTGATAGTCCTACCCAAAGAGTGGGCGATAAACCCGCAGCTAAATTTATTTCTGTTAGCCATAATATTCCTCTTTATAGTTTAGAAAATGCTTTTAATTTAGATGAGTTAAACGCTTGGGAAAAACGATGGCAACGATATAGTAAAAAAGAAGACTTTACATTAATTGAATATGTCTGTGAGTTAAAAATTGATGGATCCGCTTTAGCTTTAACCTACGAAAATGGCTTATTAACTCGTGGCGTAACGAGAGGCGATGGAACCACAGGAGAAGATATTACCCAAAATGTTCGCACCATTCGTTCCATTCCTTTAAAGTTAAATTTAGACAATCCTCCCCCCATTGTAGAAGTTAGAGGAGAGGCTTTTTTACCTTTAGATGAATTTTACCGTATTAATCAAGAAAGACAAGAAAACCAAGAACCTTTATTTGCTAATCCTCGGAACGCAGCAGCCGGAACTTTACGACAGTTAGATCCGAAAATTGTCGACCAAAGACGCTTACAATTTTTTGCTTATACTTTGCATCTTGAAGAGGCAGAAATTAACAGTCAATGGGAGTCTTTAAACTATTTAGAAAACAGTGGCTTTTTAGTTAATCCTCATCGTCAATTATGCCAATCCCTTGAGGAAGTGGCTGACTATTTTAAACACTGGGAAACGGCTAGAAAAGACTTACCCTATATGACGGATGGGGTCGTAGTAAAAATTAATCGTTATTCCTTACAAAAAGCGTTAGGATTTACCCAAAAATTCCCTCGTTGGGCGATCGCCTTAAAATATCCCGCAGAAGAAGCAGTCACCATCGTTAAAGATATTATCGTTAACGTGGGAAGAACGGGGGCCGTTACCCCCATGGCTGTGATGCAACCGGTCCATTTAGCCGGAACAACAGTACAAAAAGCCACCCTTCACAACAGCGATCGCATTGTCCAACTGGATATCCGTGTGGGGGATACGGTGATTATTCGCAAAGCAGGGGAGATTATTCCCGAAGTCGTCCGTGTCTTAACCGAATTACGTCCCCCCAACAGCCAACCCTATCAAATACCTGATCGCTGTCCTGAATGTCATTCTCCTTTAAAACGTCCCCCAACAGAAGCGGTGACTCGCTGTATAAATTTGTCTTGTGGGGCCATTTTACGGGGTAGTTTGGTTCATTGGGCCTCACGGGATGCTTTAGATATTCGGGGTTTAGGGGAAAAAATTGTTATCTTACTCATTAATAATGGGTTAGTTAATTCCATTGTTGATTTATATCATTTAACCCCCGAAAAAATTGCGAATTTAGAACGCATGGGAAACAAATCAGCCGACAATTTAATTAAAGCCATTGAAGGGAGTAAACAGCAACCTTATTCACGGGTTTTATATGGCTTAGGAATTCGTTATGTGGGTAGTGTTACTGCTAGTTTATTAGCTGAAAATTTTCCTAGTATTGATCAATTATCTCAGGCTTCTTTCCTTGCTTTAAGTTCTGTTTATGGCGTGGGAGAAGAAATTGCCCAATCCATTATTGATTGGTTTAGCATTGAAAAAAACTGTGATTTAATCCAACAATTAAAAAAAGTTGGGTTACAATTAGAAGCAACTTCACCTAAGATGACCACTGTTGAAACTTCTCTAACCCCTTTATCTGGCAAAACCTTCGTTATTACTGGAACCTTACCCACATTGAAGCGTAATGATGCTAAAGCTTTAATCGCAAAAGCAGGGGGAAAAGTAATCGGTTCTGTTAGCAAAAAAACAGACTATTTATTAATGGGGGAAAATCCAGGTTCTAAATTAACTCAAGCAGAAAAATTAGGAATTACTCAACTCAGTGAAGCCGACTTTTTAAATCTTCTAAAATCAGATTAATTATTCTCAGTGTAGCTTAACCTAAATAATGATCAATTTCTGAAAATTCTCCATAACTCAACTATGAATATGATTATCAAGAATTGTCGCATTAGAGAAAAACTGTATGAAAGTTCTCACTCTTTAATTTATCGTGCTATTAGAGAAGAAGATCAGCAACCCGTTATTTTAAAAATTCTTCAAGAGAATTATCCAGATCCCATAACCTTATCGCAGTTTAAACAAGAATATAAAATACTAAGTCAGTTAAATTCTCCAAGAATTATTAAAACCTATGGAATTCATAAATATCAAAACACTTTAGTCATCATTTTAGAAGATTTTGGGGGAATTTCTTTAGACTTTTTGTTACAAGAACATAGCTTAAATCTCGAATCTTTTTTAAATGTTGCTATCAAAATTGTTGAGGGATTAGAAGTCGTCCATGATGCTAATATCATCCACAAAGATATTAATCCAACTAATATTATTATCCAGACCAAAAGCCAAGAAATAAAATTAATAGACTTTGGTATTTCTACCCAACTCGCTTTAGAAAATACTCAAGAATTTAATCCTAATTTAATTGAGGGAACATTGGCGTATATGTCTCCTGAACAAACAGGAAGAATGAACCGAAAAATTGACTATCATACTGACTTTTATTCCCTCGGGATAACTTTCTATGAAATGTTAACTAAACAACTTCCATTTATTACTGAAGATCCCTTAGAATTAGTTCATTTTCATATTGCCAAACAACCAATTTATCCTCATGATATTGATCCTGATATTCCTCCCATTATTTCCGATATTGTGATGAAACTATTAGCAAAAACCCCTGAAGAACGATATCAAAGTGCCACAGGAATCAAAACTGATTTACAAAAATGTTTAAATAACTTAAAAGAAAAGAATCAAATTAAAAGATTTTCTTTAGGAAAAGATGATGTTTATGATAAGTTTCAGATTACTCAAAAACTTTATGGTAGAGAAATAGAAATAGAGACGTTAATTAACACCTTTGAGACAGTAACGAAAGGACATAATGCCATGATATTAGTGTCTGGATATGCTGGTATTGGTAAATCAGTTTTAATTCGTGAAATTTATCCATCTGTTACTCAAAAAAAAGGATATTTTATTTCTGGTAAATTTGAACAATTTCAACGGAATATTCCTTATGCAGCTATCATACAAGCTTGTCAAGAATTAGTCAATCAATTATTAACAGAATCTGATCAAAATATTAGTCAATGGCGCAAGAAATTGCTAACAGCTTTAGGGGTAAATGGACAAGTCATTATTGATGTTATACCCGAAATTGAACAAATTATCGGACCCCAACCAACCGTTATTCCATTAGAACCCAAAGAAGCACAAAATCGTTTCAATTTAGTGTTTCAAAACTTCTTAAAAGTATTTACTAAACGACAGCATCCTTTAGTTCTATTTCTAGATGATTTACAATGGTCTGATACTGGTTCACTACAATTAATACAGTCGTTAATTACCACATTAGACGATCAATCTTTATTGATTATTGGTGCCTACAGAGATAATGAGGTTGATTTAGCACACCCTTTAAGATTAACCTTAAATGATATTAATAATCAAGGGGTAATTATCGAAGAAATTTTACTTAAGAATTTAGCCATCTTTCACATTGAACTTTTAATTAAAGAAGCTATTAATCTAGAAGAACAAAAATGCAAAAAATTAGCCAGATTAGTGAAGAGAAAGACGAACGGTAATCCTTTTTTTATTAAAGAATTCTTACAGTCTCTTTATCAGAATAAAATTCTAGTTTTCGATAATATACAAAGACAATGGGATTATAATGCAGAGAAAATTGAGGCTTTACAAATTACTGATAATGTTGTTGATTTAATGGCTAGTAATATCAAAACGACCCCAAAAGAAATACAGGAAATTTTAAAAATAGCAGCTTGTATCGGTAGTAAATTTGATTTATTAACATTAGGGATAGTCAGTCATAATTCACAAATTCAAATAGCTAATAATCTTACAAAAGCATTAGAAAAAGGCTTTATTTTACCCGTAAATAATCAATATAAACTCATCCATAACTATCAAGAAGATCAAGAAATACCGAAATCATTAAAAATTAGTTATCAATTTTCCCATGATCGTGTACAACAGGCAGCTTATTCTTTACTATCTAAGCAAAAACAAGAAGAAATACATTTAAGAATAGGACAATTATTATTAGATAATATACCTAAAAGAAAACAAGAAGAAAAAATATTTGATATTGTCAATCAAATTAATATTGGTTATAAGCTTATTAATAATCCTTTAGAATATAATCAACTTGCTAAGTTAAATTTGATGGCTGGAAAAAGAGCAAAAGCGTCAGCTGCTTATGAAGTAGCTTTAAATTATTTACAATTTGCTATTAGTCTCTTAGAAAAGGATAAAATTTGGGAAACTCAATATCAATTTTCTTTAGAACTTTATTTAGCAGCAGCGGAGTCAGCTTACTTAACTGGTAATTTTGAAGTGATGGAAGTTTTGGTCATAACTATTATAGAACATACTCCATTTATTCTAGATAAAGTTAAAGCGTATGAAATAAAAATTCAAGCTTATACATCCCAAAATAATTTACTAGACGCAATCAATTTATCTTTATCTACTTTAGCTTTATTAGGAATAATTATTCCTAAAAATCCCACTGCTTCAGAGATTGAAAAGTCTTTACAAGAAACTAATAGATTACTGCAAAAAATAGTTATTAAAGAGTTAGTTGACTTACCCCTTATTACTGATAATACAGCTATAGCATCCTTACGAATTTTAGTCAGTATGAGTATGGCGGCATTTTTGGCTAACCCGCGACTATTTATCTTAATTGTTACTCAACAGATTAAGTTATGTCTAAACTATGGAAACTCTCCTGAAGCTTGTGTTGCTTATGCTTTTTATGGTGAACTTTTATGTCAAATTAGCGAAAATTTTAATGCTGGTTATGAATTCGGAAAACTCGCTTTATCTCTGTTATCAAAACTTCAAGCTAAAAGATTAGAAGCACAAACTTCTTTTATTGTTATCTTATCTATCAGACATTGGAAAGAACCCATAAAAGAACTTTTAAATCCTTTACGGTTGGGTTATGAAAAGGGTTTAGAAACAGGTAATATTGAGTATGCCATGTGGAATGCTCAATTGTATTGTAATTATTTATTTGCTACAGGTAACGAATTAAATAAAGTCAAAAATGAACTAACTAAATACATAGAAGCTGCTAAAAAAATGCAAAGTAAGAATAGTCTATATTTTTTAGCAATGAATTATCAACTTGTACTTAACTTACAGAATGAGTGTGAATTTCCTTGTCGTTTAGTCGGTAAAGCATTCAATGAAGATCAGATGCTACCATTGTACAAAAAAGCTAACTATAATCTAGCTTTATTTCATATTTATACTCATAAAACTACGATTTGCTATCTATTGGGTGAGTTAGAAAAAGCCCTAAACTATGCTATAGAAGGAGAGAAATATATAGGAGAAATGTTAACAGCCGGATCTCCAAAATTTCTTTTTTATTATTGTTTAACTAATTTGGCAATTTATGATCAAAAATCTGATAAACAACAACAGAATATTATCAAAAAAGTAACTCACCATCAAACAAATATGAAACTTTTGGCAACCCATAATCCTAGCCACTATTTAGGGAAATTTTATTTAATTGAAGCTGAGTTATATCGTGTCTTAGGTGAAGATAAAAATGCTAGAGAATATTATGATCAGGCGATTACTGCCTTGGAAAAAACGAATTATATTCATGAACAAGCTATTGCTTATGAATTAGCTGCTAAATTTCATTTTAATAAGGGACATACCCATATAGCCTATTATTATTTACAAGACGCTCATTACTATTATAAAATTTGGGGGGCTATCGCTAAGGTAAACCAGTTAGAAGAAACCTATCCTCAGTTAGTAGCAAAAGATATTTCTTTGCCGAAAAAATTAAAAACAAAAACCACAGGAAAAACTTTATCAAAAGAGTTAGATTTTAACAGTATTTTTAAAGCATCTCAAGTTATTTCTAGTGAAATAATTTTAGAGAAATTATTAGAAAAATTAATGAGAACTATTATTGAAAATGCTGGCGCACAAAGAGGATTTTTATTGTTAGAAAATAATCAAGATTGGTTCATTGAAGCAGAAGGAAATATTGAGCAGAAAAATCTTACCATACTACAATCAATTCCCCTGAATCATTCTGAAAAAAATAATTATGATGTTAACTTATCAATTCCTATTATTAATTATGTGGCTCATACCAAAGAAAGTATTGTTTTAAATAATGCGACTCAAGAAGGTAAATTTACTCAAACCACTTATATTATTAATAATCAACCTAAATCAATTCTTTGTACTCCTATTCTCAATCAAGGAAACCTCAATGGTATTATTTATTTAGAAAACAATTTAACTACGGATGCTTTTACTCCACAAAGAATAGAAATTGTCAAAATTTTATCGAGTTCTGCTGCTATTTCTATTGAAAACTCTCGCCTCTATGAACAATTAGAAGACTACAGTAAAACCCTAGAAAAGAAAGTACAATTAAGAACGCAAGAATTACAAGATAAAAATCAACAATTAAACGTCACTTTGGCTAAACTTAAAATAACACAAAATCAAATTATTGCCCAAGAAAAATTAGCATCTCTTGGGGCATTAACGGCTGGAATTGCCCATGAAATTAAAAATCCGCTTAACTTTGTTAATAATTTTGCAGAAATTTGTGTCGAGTTAACGGAAGAATTACAAGAAGAAATAGAAACCCAAAAAGATAAATTAGATGAGGAAACAATGGATTATATTGAAGAAATTTTAGACGATATTAAACAAAATTCTCAGAAAATTCATGAACACGGACAACGGGCTGATAAAATTGTTCACGGAATGTTAATGCACTCGAAAGGAAAACCTGGACAACGACAACTCACCGATATTAACAATTTATTAGCTGAGTCTGTCAATTTAGCTTATCATGGAATGCGAGTTAAAGAACCGTCGTTTAAAATTAAAATTGAAACCCATTATGATAGTAATATTCCAGAAATTGATATTGTTCCCCAAGATATAAGCCGTGTTTTTCTTAATGCCATTAATAATGCTTGTTATGCTGTTCAGGAAAAGAAAAAATCCTTTCAGGAACCATTCATTCCTACGTTAATAGTAACCACAAAAGCGACAAATGAACAGATAAAAATTATGATCCGTGATAATGGTCAAGGCATTCCTCAAACCATCATCGATAAAGTTTTCAATCCTTTTTTTACTACTAAACCCACTGGACAAGGAACCGGTTTAGGATTATCTATCAGCCATGATATTATTGTACAAGGACATCAAGGACAAATTTTAATAGACAGTGAAGAAAACTGTTATACCGAATTAAAAATTATTTTACCTATAGGGGATGTTATGGAACAAAATCAATTGAAAGAACAGAATTAGTTAAAGACAGGATCAGATTCACGATGAGAAGCAAACTTAACAGAAGCAATAATAATATGGCGATCGCTATCAAAACTCAGCCATCCTTGACGTTGAAATTCTCCCAACAAACGAGTCACCGTTACCCTGGTGGTTGCAATAGCACTGGCTAAATTTTGATGTGTTAAACGAACTTTAATGCGAGTTCCTGCTTCTGTGGTTTCCCCTAACTCTTGTTTGAGTAAACAAAGTAATTGTTGTAGGCGATCTTCAACCCGTTTCAATCCTGAAATGGCTAACAAAGCTTCTGTTTGACGCATTCGACGGGCTAATTGAGTAAAAGCCATTTGACTTAACTCAGCAGAGTTGCTCAAATCCTCAACAGCATACCACTTTAAATAAAGATCCGATAACCCTCTTACTTGATAGGAATCGACAGACGTTAACCACGAACCAAAAAAAGTACCAGGTTGGGCCCATCCTAACAAAATGTCTTCCCCTTGGGGGGATAGTTGACTTAATTGAGCAATACCACGATAAACTTGCCAGATACCTTCTTTGACGAGAGGAATATTTTCTGCTCGTTCATAAAAGTGTAGTTGCCCTACCTCTGTATCTTCAAGGGCCAGAGGTTGCGTTGGGTTATAGGCTAGTAGCATCTTAATTTGAGTCTTCCCACCATTAAAGGACAATACTTTACGAAATAGTCTAAAAGATGAAGGTAAACATTGGGTAATCATCAGATTAAAAGACTTAAGCCCATTGATTGAATTTTACAAACGTAAATTTTCTGCTACAGTGGCAAACAACCCGTTAATTTTCTTAACGAAGGGTCTACTCCTACACTTAATCATTAACCGAATGAAATTATTATTCAATCAATTGATCATTGCTGGTGTGAGCGTTTGTGTCTCGTTCGTCTCTCATACCATAGTCGTGGCCTCTGGAGAGGGGGAAGCCGGGGTCAAGTTACGACCCCTTCCTTCTGATCGCTATTTACCCCAAACCCCTGTATCTCCTCGAGGTTATATTTGGCCGTCCCAAGGAAACCTTACCTCTGGGTTTGGGAAGCGTTTTGGTAAGCTACATACAGGGGTTGATATTGCGGCCCCCATTGGGACTCCCATTGTTGCAGCGGCCTCTGGAGTGGTGGTGTTTGCAGGTTGGAGTAATCAAGGTCTGGGTTATCAAGTGAGTATCCGTCACCCTGATGGTAATGTCAGCGTTTATGGACATAATCAACGGCTTTTAGTGACTTCGGGCCAAACGGTAAAACAAGGTCAACAAATTGCTGAAATGGGGAGTACGGGATTTAGTACAGGACCCCATTTACATTTTGAAATTCGTCCTAGAGGCAGAAAAGCAGTTAATCCCATGGCTTTTTTACCCGGGCAAAAACCCTCTTTAACCCCAGAACAAGCTGAGTTAATTAGGCGTTAATCTATTATTATCGATTTTTAACGATGAAAAGGAATGGAAACTAATGGCAATAGGGTTATTAATATGAAATACCAATCAATGCCATCAAAACTAATATAGTCTGACTCATTAAATAAGGCATTGATTCTTTCTTCGAGTCGGTTATCTAAGCTCAGATCATGAAAGGCTGCTTCTACGACTCCTAAAGGGTTGGCTGTTGCTATTCTATTAATTTCTTGAGCAATAATGAGTAAAGATTCTGCTAGGATTAAAGGGTCAACGGTTTGGGATGCTTTTTGATCAGCGCGGATTTCTCTTAAGAGTAATAAATTTTGCCAAAGTATGTCCGTTTTGGGTAACCAAAAACTAATCCGTTTTAACCAACCTAACCAGAAAAACCAAAAAGTATCATGGTAATAAGCATGGGCCTGTTCGTGGGCGATAACTGCTTTTAAGTGGTCATCGTCTAAGGTATTTAAAATACCATTGCTAATGATGAGTTCTGAATGCCAAAAGCCAACTTGTGCGCTATAAGGTAAATTGGTGTTGATAATTCTTGCTGGATGATTATCGATGTTTTTTTGAGCATATTCCTTTACTTTTTGAGTGGACAACCATCCTTGATACGTAATTTCTAACCCTCTTATGAGAGCAAATACTAGGAAACAGACTGCTAATAGATAACTGAAACGACTAGCGGGAAATCCTAACATTTCTCCATGATAACCCATAGAAATGACGGCGGTTGCTGTCATTAATAAGAGCAAAGGGGGTAGTATAAAAGTAATCAGCGATCGCTGCCAATTACTCATCTCATCAAGACACAGAGAAGACAATAACCGTATTCCCATAGCCACCGCCAAAGCCATTAAAATCATCATTAAGTGCATAGTTAAGGTGTCCCCCGTTGACGACGAATGGCTTGGAGACGAGTTGCGATCGCCTCTAATTGTTCTAAACTGGCTGCATCTAAACTCTCAGCAAATGAAGCTACTATATCAGGATTACTAATAGCAAGAAATTGTTGCAATTGTTCATAAGCTTGTAGTGCTTTTGCTTGTTCACGGGACACTAACGGTTCCCAGATAAAAGCTTTATTGGTCTTGCAACATTTAAGCCAACCTTTTTTAGTTAAACGGTTTAACACAGTGGTAACAGAAGCATAGGCCAGTTCCCGTTCTGGATCAGCTAAAATGTAATCATGAATTTGTTTCACTGTAGCTTGGCCAAAGTCCCAAATAATCTCTAAAATTTCCGTTTCTAAGGTGCCTAAAGACAGTTTTTGGGGGCGATACTCAGGTAAAGGAGACATAGGTTAAGTATAAGAACAATTGAAGAAAAATACAATCAACTAATGATGTTGTTGCTTGTCATCTTACTAATATTTCTTAGCCATCAATGGTAAATATTGTCAAAATTTAAGACTTATTCCCGATTATAACCCAACTCCGAACTCAGGTTTATTTTTTGATATGATTAAAATATGTAAAGAAAATGAGACAAGGAACTAAAGAATGCGAGTTGCGATCGTTGGTGCTGGTTTAGCGGGTATGGCCACGGCCATCGACTTAGTAGACGCGGGTTGTGAAGTGGAAATCTTTGAATCTCGTCCCTTTGTCGGTGGAAAGGTGGGTAGTTGGGTAGATAAGGACGGAAATCACATTGAAATGGGGTTGCACGTCTTTTTTGGCTGCTATTATAATCTTTTTGCCCTCATGAAAAAAGTAGGGGCGATCGATAATTTACGCCTCAAAGAACACACCCATACTTTCATTAATCGTGGGGGTAAAATTGGAGAATTAGACTTCCGTTTCCCCGTTGGTGCGCCCTTTCATGGGTTAAAAGCCTTCTTTACCACCTCCCAACTCTCAGCGATTGATAAAATGGCTAATTCTCTAGCTTTGGGAACCAGTCCTTTAGTTCCAGGGTTATTGAACTTTGAGGGAGCAATGAAAACCATTCGCAACCTAGATTCTATCAGTTTTGCGGACTGGTTTCGCAAGCATGGGGGTAATGATGGCAGTTTAAAACGGATGTGGAACCCCATTGCTTATGCGTTAGGATTTATTGATACGGAGAATATTTCTGCCCGGTGTATGTTGACTATTTTCCTCTTTTTTGCGACTAAAACAGAAGCTTCTATATTAAGAATGTTAGAGGGGTCTCCTCACGAATATCTCCATAAACCCATTACTAATTATCTAGAAAGTCGTGGGGTAAAAATTCATACTCGACGCAGAGTTAGAGAAATTTTATATACAAAAAATAACGATCAATTTGAAGTTACAGGATTAATTATTCCTGATGGAGAAAAAGAAGAAACGATCACCGCAGATGCTTATGTTTGTGCTTGTGATGTACCCGGTATTCAACGATTAATTCCTGAAGCTTGGCGTAAATTTTCTCTGTTTGATAACATCTATCAATTGGAAGCGGTTCCTGTGGCAACTGTACAATTAAGGTTTGATGGTTGGGTAACAGAATTACAAGATGAAAACAAACGTAAACAGTTAAAACAAGCAGCAGGAATTGACAATTTATTATACACAGCCGATGCTGATTTTTCTTGCTTTTCTGATTTAGCTTTAAGTAGTCCTGGGGATTATTATAAACCCGGACAAGGTTCACTCTTACAATTAGTTTTAACTCCTGGTGATCCTTTTGTTAAAGAAAAAAATGAAGATATTGCTAACCATGTTTTAAAACAAGTTCATGACTTGTTTCCCTCCTCAAGAGACTTAAATATGACTTGGTATAGTGTGGTGAAATTAGCTCAATCTCTCTACAGAGAAGCTCCGGGAATGGATGTTTATCGTCCATCTCAAAAGACTCCTATTCCTAACTTTTTCTTGGCAGGAAGTTACACGCAACAAGATTATATTGATAGTATGGAGGGAGCAACCCTTTCTGGTAAACAAGCAGCACAAGTTATCTTAGAACAAGCAGAAACCCTTAAAAAATCCCCCCAAGTTTCTACGATTCGCTAAAATAACAAAGACGGTGGGCATTGCCCACCCTACGTTTAATTATTATCTGAATATCAAATGTCTAATTGGTTAGAACATAGCGTACAAATTGAGGTTGATGCTCCCATAGAATTAGTTTGGGGGTTATGGTCAGATTTAGAACAAATGCCACGGTGGATGAAGTGGATTGACTCAGTTAAAATATTAGATGAAGACCCAGAATTATCACGCTGGAAATTAGCCAGTAGTGGCTTTGAATTCACTTGGTTATCAAAAATTTTAAAGGTCATTCCCCATCAAATTATACAATGGGAATCTGTGGATGGTTTGCCTAATCGTGGGGCAATTCGATTTTATGATCGACAAGGGAGTAGTATTGTTCGTTTGAGTGTTGCCTATGATATTCCAGGATGGTTGGGTAAGTTAATGGATAACTTATTTTTAGGGAGAATTGTAGAGTCAACCATTATGGCAGATTTAGAAAGATTTAGGGAATATGCGATGAAAGCAAAACAAAATCAATAGTTAATTGATAAAATTTTCTGATATATAAAACTTATAGATATTTAATTTGCATTGTTCTAATTTTTCTTTAAATTGGTTCGGAAAATAATAGCGTTTTGAAAAGGGATTTCTAAGTTTTATAAACTACACTTGATAAATAGCTCATTTTGTGTGGAAAATATCTTAAGATTTTGTAATTCTTTAGTTATTAACAGATACATTATCAGCATAACTATAAACTTCAATGTTTAAACTTTCTGCAATGGGTAAAGCAGTAGGATCAATCATGGGTGAAACAACGATTTTACGATTAACTTGACGGTTATATTTTTGTTGATAGAATTCTACTTTACGGCTGAAAGTATACATATCTGATTTACTCATAGAAGATTTAATTTCACAAACAATGACTAAACCATTTTTGATAATGACATCAATTTCTACTTGATCTGGACGACCAAAAACCATACCATCAGGATCATAATCATTAATATTTACAACTTCAACCCCAAAAGATTCTTCTAAAATAGCAGCTAAAGCATTGCGAAAACTTTTTTCAGAAAATAGTCCCCAACGAGAACCCAAAGCACCGATGGTGCTATCATACTTACGATTCATGTTTTTAATTTCTTCTAACGTTTCTTGATTTTGTCGATATTGTTGATCCAATTTACGGTTACTTTCTGCCCATTTCTGGTTTTGTTCATGAATAAATTCATCTAAACGACGGTTATTTTCTGCCCATTTCTGGTTTTGTTCATGGATAAATTCATCTAAACGACGGTTATTTTCTGCCCATTTGTGGTTTTGTTCGTCCCATTTTCGGTTATTTTCCTGGGATAGCTGTCGTTGTTCTTGCCATTTTCGGTCATTTTCCTGGGATAGCTGTCGTTGTTCTTGCCATTTTCGGTCATTTTCCTGGGATAGCTGCCGTTGTTCTTGCCATTTTCGGTCATTTTCCTGGGATAGCTGCCGTTGTTCTTGCCATTTTCGGTCATTTTCCTGAGATAGCTGTCGTTGTTCTTCCCATTTTTGGGCTTGTTCTTCCCTATCTCGTTGTAATTCGTCTAAAATTCGATCAACTCGTTCTTTAAATTCCTCAAATTTTTGATCGGTTTCTTGTTTAGGTGAATAATAGTCTGAAACAGTACGCAAGATAAAGTCTCGAATACTTGCATCTTCGGCAAGAATACTCGGTAATTGTTCTCTAATTAAGGTTTTAATATCATCCAGATCGCTCATTTCAACTTAATTACCATTTCTCTAATTCTAAACTAATTTCTAATTAACTTAGACAACGGTTCCGGTTAAAGGAGAACTAGCGATCGCATAATCTTTAATGGGGATACGCCCTCCCAAATAGGCCAATCTTCCCGCAACAGTAGCCATTCCCATGGCCTTGGCCATCAAAACGGGATTTTTAGCTAAAGCGATCGCACTATTGATCAACACGGCATCGGCCCCCATTTCCAAAGCTTGAGAAGCTTCGCTAGGGGTTCCTATTCCTGCATCTACCACCACAGGAATGGTCGCTTCTTCGATGATAATCTCAATATTCGCCTGAGTACGAATACCTTGACCGGAACCGATGGGAGATCCCAAAGGCATAACTGTGGCACATCCTACCGCTTCTAAGCGTTTAGCCAATAGAGGATCAGCGTTGATATAAGGCAAAACAGCAAACCCTTCTTTGACTAATGTTTCTGCTGCTTCGAGGGTACCGATGGGATCAGGTAATAAATATTTACTATCAGGAATCACTTCTAATTTGACGAAATTATTGTCTTCTTGACCCAATAATTTAGCCATTTCCCGTCCTAACCTCGCCACTCTGATGGCTTCTTCTGCCGTTTGGCAACCGGCGGTGTTAGGCAACATCCAAATCTTACCCCAGTCCAAGGCTTCGGCCAATCCTTCGTGGCCCGGTGCGTTGGTTTGTACTCGTCTCACAGCCACGGTAACGATTTGACAGTTACTAGCCGCCACACTTTGCTGCATAATGGGAATACTTGGATATTTTCCTGTACCTGTCATTAACCGTGAGTGAAACTTGCGCCCAGCAATGATTAATTCATCTGGAGAGGAGAAACTGGGGGTTCCATTGTGGCCGTTGATGGGTTTGGGAACTGGATAATGATTCAATGGGGTCATAGGGACAGGAGGAGGAGAGGGTTGAGTGTGAAAGCGATCGCCTTTAAAATTATCTAGTATGGGATCGCTTTGTTGATTAATCACTAAATCTGCAATGAGAGAAGCCGTAACTGGGGCCAGTAAAATACCGTTACGATAATGGCCCGTGGCTAAAATTAAATTATTGCAACCATAATATCCTAAGATCGGTAACTCATCGGGAGTACAGGGACGATACCCCCACCAAAATTCTTCAATTTCCCAGTTAGCTATCTCTGGATACAGCCTAGTGGCCCGTTTAATTAAGGTTTCGATCCCTTGAGGAGTATTATGGGGAGTCCAACCCACATCTTCAGAGGTGGCACCAATGATTAAACGTCCATTCTGACGGGGGACTAAGTAGGTTTCTGGACCATAGAGAACCCGTTGCAGGGGATAGGGTTCATTAGGGGTGTTAGGCATCTTCACGGCTAACATTTGCCCTTTAACGGGGTGTACAGGAAGGGGGAGAATTTGACTAGCCCATGAACCATTGGCAATAATGTAGGTGTTCCCTTCTAATTCCCCTTGATTGGTTAAAATACTGGTAACATTTCCCTGTTTTTGTTGTAGGGTTTGCACGGTTACACCATCTCTAACATTAACCCCCAACTGTTGTGCTGCTTGACGTAACCCTTGCATCACCTGACGATTATCCACTTGCCCATCTTCAGGATACCACCACCCTCCCACGACATCATCCCCTAACCCTGTCTGGTAAAGACGAATAGCAGTTTTATCTAACCATTGACCTTGATTGTTGTGGCGAACATCAGCTAAAGGTAGATCGTACACTGGGGCAAGAATACCACAAGGATTGTAACCGAGATCCAATCCGCTGAGGTCTTGTAGTTTTCGTATCCATTCGGGATATAACCAACGGGACTTGAAACATAAATCTAATAAAGGGCCTGGGGGTAATTCCTCGGCGTGGGGGGCTAACATTCCGGCCGCAGCTACAGACGCGGTTTGGGGGAAGTTACGATTACACACAGTAACAGATGCACCCCGCAGTTTCAAATCCACCGCGATCGCCATTCCAATGATTCCACCGCCAATAATAATAATATCGTTTGTTGCGTTCATAATTAGATTAAAAGTATTATCACCCCACTCTTTTTACCTTACCTTGTTTGGGAGATAATTCAGAGGCGATTAGTGGTCTCAATTTGGAAATTTTGTTTAAGATAATTTGTTTAAGACGACCACATTATTAATTTTCATTTTCCCTTGATTGATAATACGCTCAAATCAAAACCTTATGAAATCTTCTTATTGGGCCATTGAACAGTTACCAGGGTTAAGTAAAGCCAACCAAGAACAATTAAAATCTTTAGGGATTAATGATACTGAAGATTTACTCAAGGTAACTAAAACTAAAACAAATCAGCAACATTTAGCTAATCAATTAAAGTGTCAACTACAATTAATTAAAAAATGGGTTGCTTTAGCTGACTTAGCTAGGGTTCCGAGTGTAGGATGTGATTATTGTGGACTCATTTTACACTCCGGCATTATATCAGTGAAACAGTTAGCGCAAACTTCTGTTAGTTCTTTACATCGACAAATTCTTAAGTTACAAGTTGCTACATTACAACGGAAAGATTTATGTCCTTCTCCTGACGTGGTAAAAACTTGGATTAATGAAGCCAAAATAATCAATAATTAATCATGGAGGAAACAATGATGACAGATTTTTCTAATTTAGAATCATCTAATATTTGGGATTATAAACCTGCCTGGTGTCAACCTTGGTCTATTTTATTAACTGGAATCGTTTTAAGTAGCGGTAGTTGGCTGATTTTTAATCTTATTTGGTTAACGGTTATTATTTCAATTTTAGTGGTAATTTGGTGGATATACTTTTTAATTCTCTATCCTCGAATGTTTAAAGAGTACGTAGAAAGTCAAAAACAAGTTTAGTGATTAACCAATCAATCTTGATGATATTAAAATAAAGATATAGTATTTAACAATGGCTGCGAAAGATCCTTTATCAAGGTCAGAAGAAATTGAACAACTTGTTGCTAATAATAACTTAAATGATGCTACTAAGCAACTGATGGATTTTCAGAAAGAATTTTCTATTGATCGGGCTAAAAAGCGAGAAGTTATTCTTATAAAAAGTCAATACAAATTATTAAATGATCAAAATCGTTTAGGCACTATAACTTATGAGAAGTATAACTTAGAGATTAGAAAGTTAAAATTACAAATTTTAGAGTTTAAGGATTCTATTATCGATGAATATAATCAACATAATTTAGAGCATAATAATGCTATTTCTGAAACATCAGTTATCGATAATACTTCAGAAAATACAGCACAAGAATCTTCTCAACCTTCCAAAACCAAGTATGAAATAGCAAGAGAAAACTTTTTGAAGCAAAAACATAAAAAACAAAAAAGAACCCAAACCGTTGTTAAAGTAGTTGATATTGGTAAACGTTATAAAAGTAAGGTAGTTAATTTTTGTTTGTCTCCTATAAATCTTGAATTAAATTTAGGAGAAATTACTACAGTTGTGGGAGAAAATGGGAATGGAAAAACAACACTTTTACGGATAATTGCAGGTGATTTAGCCATCAGTGAAGGAGAGTTGACTTATCCTCTTTTAATGAAAAATAACAAAAAAGATTGGTACTTAATTAAACAAAAAATTGCTTATCTTCCTCAAGAATTACCGAAATGGTATGGATCGTTAATGACTAATTTACATTTTACAGCAACCATTAATGGAATTAAGGGACAAGATAATATCGATGAAGTTAATTGGATGATTAGTAGGTTAGGTTTAGAAGAATATCGTCAAGCAAAATGGAGTGAGATTTCCAGTGGTTATAAAACTCGTTTTTCTTTAGCGAGAGCATTAGTTTGGAAACCAAAATTATTGGTTTTTGATGAACCTTTAGCCAATTTAGATATTAATGTTCAAGCGACTTTTTTACAAGATTTAAGAGACATTATTAATAGTCAGAAACATCCGTTAACTGCAATTATTAGTTCACAGCATTTGTATGAGGTAGAAAGTATTGCAGATAAAATTATCTTTTTGAAGGATGGAGAAGCAAAATATAATGGTTTAATATCAGAGTTTAATAAGGAGAGAGAGTGTAATATATATGAGATAAATTGTAATGTTAATCAAGAATTATTAATGAATCTGTTGAAACCAATGGGATGTAGTAAAATTAAGGAATCTGGAACTAATTTTATTATTTATGTTCCTGTTTCTGTTAGCAATGCAGAATTGTTACAAGTTTTAGCAACTCATAAAGTTTCTATTAAATATTTTAGGGATATTAGTCAATCAACTCGTCAGTTATTTGAAACTTAAGTTATGATACTTAAATCTTTTAAAAAATTTCTTAATCCTAATTTTCTGCAACGGATAGATCAAGAATATTTACTGAATCATCCGAGATTATGGACATCAAAAATTCATTATTTAATTTATTACTCAATAATAGGTTATTGGTTTTATCAGCAATTAGTTTATAATCAGAATTTTAATATTTTAAAACAGTACGGTATTATTCAACTATATTGGGAATGGTTGAAAGATTTTTGTTTTAATTTAATTTGTTTCTTGATTAGTTCTTGTCCTTTTATTATCTTATTAACAAGAATAGCAATCAAAATAAATATTGATAATTATCACAATATCAAGCATATTTATCTTAATTACTTTGTTTAAAAATAACCGAAATTCTACTTCTTCAAATATTTATCTTATTTTACTTCCCTATATGATAACCTTCGGTTCTATTTGCTTGGTTAGTTTACTTAAAAGTAACATTATAAATTTTCTTGAGCAAGTTAGTTTGTTAAATTCTTTTAAAATATGGGATAGTCCCAAAGAAAAAAGTGTAAGTTTATATTTATTAAGTAGTATTGCTTTTGTTCCCTTTCTTCCTTATCTCGCTAATCAAATGATTAAAAGATTATCTTATCCAAAAAAAATATGATACTTAAATACATTAAAAAAGTTCTTAATCCTAACTTTCTGCAACAGATAGATCAAGAATTTTTACTGAATCATCCAAGGTTATGGACGCTTAAAATTCATTATCTTTGTTATTATGTTGGAATTGTTAATGTATTATTATTGATTGGTTTTTGTCTTTATCGTTTTAAGATTTATCATACCACTACATTACGTGAAGTAAAAGTAGTTTTCTTTACTATTAATAGTATAGTGATCATAGGTTGGGTAATTCTACAATTTTATTATAATGTTGCTTATAATCCTGAGAAGCAGTTTGGTGAAGTCGATTTTAATAAGGGTTGGTTATTTGATATTTTTGGATATTTACTTTGTTTCATTATTCTTTCTTCACCGGGAATAATATTTTGTTTGATGGTTCAATATAAAATAATAAACTATCCTATTAGTCAAGATAAGATAATTTCAGATTTTATGATTTTAAAGTTATTGGAAATGGATAAAATGGGATTAGAAACCTTTAATAAGAAGTCATGTTCAGAGTTTACCGAAGAAGAATCACAGATTGAGTGTACACCTTACTTTGAAAAACAGGAAGATGAAAATATATTCGATTATAATTATCGCTTTTTAAATCAACCTCAATTTAATATCAGAGCAAAAGAAATACAAAATAAAATTATTGATTTACAAAATTTTAATAAAAACTATTTTGAAATCGATTCTTTTTTACAACAAAATACTGATATAAATTGTAGTCAAGATTTTGAAGATTGCAAACTCATATTATTTTTAACATCTGAAAGTTTCGACTGGATTATAAGGAATATTTGTAATTATAATGAGTCTCAAAAAATAATTAAACTTATGTATAATTCTCTGAAAAGAGAAAAAATAATTAAATCTCTTTCTCTTCAGAAATATGACTATTTTTTTGATTTAATCAGTAAATATACAGGTAAAAGAATGAAGTCGAAAGAAAAAGCTAATGATTTTTTAGAAGAAACAAGGCAAACATATATGAACTATCGATTGATGATTACACAATTCAATTTTAAATACATCATAAAAGATATATTTTTAAGCGTTTTTACGTTATTAGCTATTTTTCTCTTTGCTACTTTAATGATCATAAATACAAAATCTTTGTTTATGGAAATTTCGAGATTAATAGTATTATTAGTATCAATTTATTTATCTAGTGTTTTAACGACAACAACTTTAGTTAATATTCCTGATTGTTATGATAAAAACAATTCTTTAAATGAGTCCTGTACAATTTTTTTATTGATTTTTTACAGTGTAATTTATTTGATTTTTATCTTATTAAATATTTTTTTCAAAAAGTGTAAAAATCATAATTCAAAAAATTATGATCTAAAAATAATATTATCATTCATAAATCTTCTTATAATTCACATAACAATCCAATTATTGTCACTTACAGTAACAATATGCTTGGAGATAAATAGCTCAATGATTTATCAAACCGAACCTTCTATTTGTGATATTACTATACCTGCAATAGAGAGTATCAGAAAGCAAACATCTGTAGATATTCAAAGGAATACTATGTATAAAAATTATGATTTACTTTATTTAACATATGGTCTGATATTAGCTATAATCTATATTTCGACAACACCTTATATAAAACATTTTTTAATAAAAAACTCATCACTCCCAAAAGAAAAATGAAACCCAAACTTACTAATATTCAAATCCTCATCCAACAAGGAGACTTACAAACAGCAATTACTCAACTTATAGAACTAACAGAAAACACACATTATCATAACGAAATTATCCTCCATGCTGCGAGTTTTAAACAACTACAAAAAAGCGATTGCCAAGGTATTTTATCCTCTGAAGACATCAGAAGAGAGAGAAATAGACTTACTTATGCTTTACTAGAAGTTATCCACGAAATCAACCCTAACCCAACTCAAATAACAAATAATAATCAACAAAATAGAGAATTATTAGATATCATTAAACAATTAGCAAATAAACCCATTCATGTGGAAGCTAAAGCAGTGTCCCAAGGAAATATTAATCAAACCCATTCTAATATTGGTGATAACATCGCAGGAGACAAAAATATAACCTATAACGATAACTCTCAAAACATAACTGAAGCTATCAACGAAATACAAACTATTTATCAAAAAGTTGCTGAAAACTATCCCGATAATACCACAACTCAAGGAATCAAAACCATCGAAATAATAGAAAATAATCCTACCTTAAAAAATAAACTAATTACTGCTGCAAAAGAAAGGGGACTCGCTGCATTAGAAAAAGCATTAGATAACCCCGTTGGTGCATTTGCGATCGCAGCAATAAAAAGCTGGATTAACAGTTAACTAGAATCCAGATGTGATAAACTGGAAATGTAAGCATTCAGCCGTCAGCGTTTAGCGTTCAGCTAAGAGATAAAAGCTATAAGCATTCGCTTAATCTCAGTCACTTTAGATAAACACATATCTCTAAAGTCTCTCAATATCAAATCCTCCTTCCTTTGCTTTAGTTTTAAGCTGATGGCTGATAGCTGATAACTGAATGCTTACCTAGAAGTTCTTGTTTCTTAGTTTATTTTAGATGTTTTCTAAAGACAATCTTTTTGCTATTTCCTTATTTCCCTATTTAGGGTTTTTATGGTTTCTAACTCGTTCCCAAGAAACTCCTCGTTTAGCGTTAATTGGATTTTATGTTTTATTAGTATTTGTAGCGGTTACTATTCCTGCTGGAATTTATGCTAAAGTTCACTATGGAGAAGCATTAGCTAATATTGATTGGTTACATGGTAGCGCAGAATCTTTCTTAACTTTGTCTAATATTTTAGTTGCTTTGGGGTTTCGTCAAGGAATTATAGAGTATCAAAAGAAACAAAAAGAAACGCAAACAGATGATTAATTAACACTGATGATTGTTTGCACAGGAATAACCACATTAGGAAAAGCTATAAGCATGACTTTCTCTTTCCGATGTCATGACAATAATTTCTCCTTTTAATAATTCTACCCTTTGATCCTCAAAACATCCTGCTGCGATCGCTTGATGATACTGTCTAATCATCCATTGATAAGTGTTTCGTGTCATGATAATTTATTAGCAACACTACTTTTTATATTTTAGACTAAAGAAGAAAAATAAAAATTATGAATTCTTTACCTATTCCTTCCTTTTTTGATGCCAAAAAAGTTAATAAATTTTGGCGAGTTCCTTATCTACAAAGATCACGTGAAGCTAAAGAATGGAAAGAAAAGTATAAAATAACATCATCAGCAGAAGATAAAACTAAAATCATCTTATTATTAATTGATGTACAAAATACCTTTTGTTTACCTGATTTCGAGTTATTTGTTGCGGGAAAATCAGGCAATGGTGCAGTAGAAGATAACATGCGTTTGTGTGAATTTATCTATCGAAATTTAGGCAAGATTACCACCATTGCAGCGACGATGGATACCCATAAAGCGATGCAAATTTTTCACCCTATTTTTTGGGTAGATGAACAAGGAAACCATCCTCAAGCTGGTATTACTATGATTTCTTACGAAGAAGTTAAACAAGGACGCTGGAAAGTTAATCAAAATATTACTCATAACTTAAATATCTCTCTTGAAAAACTAGAAAACTATGCCGTACATTACGTTAAAAAAGTGACAGAAGATAGTAAATACCCCCTAACCATTTGGCCGTATCATTCCATGTTAGGAGGAATTGGTCATGCGTTAGTTTCTTCCGTTGAAGAAGCCTTATTTTTTCATAATATGGTTCGCAGTAGTCAAACTCAATTTCAATTAAAAGGAGATAACCCCTTAACCGAAAATTACTCCGTTTTAAGTCCAGAAGTGTTAGAAGATAATCAAGGGAACAAAATAGCACAAAAAAATACTCAATTTTTAAACCAATTACTGTCTTTTGATAAGATTATCATTGCTGGTCAAGCCAAAAGTCATTGTGTTGCTTGGACTGTTGAAGATTTACTCACAGAAATTAAACAAAAAGACCCCAATTTAGCCAAAAAAGTTTATCTTTTAGAAAATTGTACCTCTCCTGTGGTAGTTCCCAATGCTATTGACTTTACACCCCAAGCAGACGCAGCATTTGAACGCTTTTCTGATGCAGGAATGCACCGAGTTACATCAACTGATGATATCCAAACGTGGTAACTGATAACTGATAACTAATAACTGTCAATCATTTGTTATGCTTAGTATCAGGAGTGAACAATGATTGCTCTATCTTAAAAACGAGTAATTCTAAAACAGAGTTAATTATGAATAAAGTTAAAACCCTAGCAACAAAAGTCTCAAAACGCTTTATGGCCACGTTGGCCTTATCTGGATGTTTATTAGCTGGTGTGCAAACCTTGTCTTTAGCGAATGGTGGGTCCGGACTGGTTATTTTTAGTGGTGTCGAAGAACGTAGTGACATCCTCAATTATAAACTAGACTTTAATGGACGACCCAGATTTTATGGGGAACGCATCAGACTACGTATTTCCAAGAAGAAATTAACCCAAGGGGTAAGTAAATTTTTTATCTCTTATCTCAAAGATCCCGAATTTGATGGGAAATTCAACACCAATTCTGTAGAAGTACGAGTTGACGGCGAATCTCTACCCCTCAGAGAAGTTTACTGGGACAAAGAGAGTCGTGTGGTAGAAATTGACCTACAAGAACCCCTTGAAGCGGGAAATTCAGCAGAAATTGTCTTTTCTAACGTCAAAAATCCCAGTTCTGGTACTTATTACTTTATTGGAGATGTACTAACATCAGGACAAATTCCTTTACGGGTTTATGTAGGGACTTGGATACTTTCTTTTTCTCGTACCTAAGAGGAGTTCGGGGTTCGGAGTTTATCGCTTTGCTCAAAGTCAGAAGTTCCTCACTCCGTTCCGGCGCTATCGCACAAAAGTTCCTCACTGCGTTCCGGCGCTATCGCACAGAAGTTGGAAAAAAAGGCAAGACGAGTCATAATTTCTTTCTTTATTTCCTACTTTTAAGTACAGTTTGTTTTGATTAGTTTTTAATCACTTCTGACTTCAAACTTCACACTTCTGTGCGATAGCGCCGAAATGTATCTCCTAGTTATAGTTGATACGGTAGAACCGTTTTTATTAAGAGTTAACTGGGGATTCTAGTTACTCTGTCTGTTCTTCCTCTAATTGTTTGATGGTATTTAAAGATTTTTCGGCATTATTTGTGTTACCTTGGGCGTTAAATAATTCTGCTGCTTTTTCTAAATCGGCGATCGCTTTTTCCCTTTCCTCTAGTTTAAATCGAGTCACCCCTCGGTTATGATAAGCATCGGCAAAATTAGCATTGAATTGAATCGCTTTGTCATAGTCTTCAACCGCTTGCAAGGACTTTCCTGAACGATTATAAGCTAAGGCACGATTATAATAAGCTTTAGCGTTATTTGGGCTGAGACTAATGGCTTGATTGTAGTCTAAAATAGCTGCTTGGTGATTGGCTAAATCATCTTTAGCGTTACCTCGATAAATATAAAAATCTGCATAGTTGGGTTCTAATTCAATAGCTTGGGAACAATCTTTAATAGCTTGTTCATAATTTTTCAGTTGATAATAAGCATAACAACGATTACCATAAGCATAGGTATAATCAGACTTTAATTCTATGGCGTTATTATAATCATCAATTGCTTGCTGAAATTCCTCTAAAACTAAGTAAGAATAGCCCCTATTATAATAAGCATCAGCATCGGTTTGGTCGAGTTTAATGGATTCACTAAAAGCGTCGATCGCTTCTTGATAGTTTCCTGCATCGATCTCATCCACTCCTTGATTATACCAGTCTACAGCCGTAACTGGTGAGGTTTCTTTTGACTCCTCTGAAACATTTTCTTGGGGGGTTTCTGGGGTTTCTTGACTGAAACTCTCTGCAACATTTAAAGTGATATTAGTTAGAGAAAAACAACTGCTAATCAGTAAAGTAATCGATAAATTCTTGAGTTTAGTCATGGTCTTTTAATTAGGTCAAACAATCAATTAATCTCTTGATTTCCCATCAGATGGTTCTTCCTGCCTTCTTCAATATAAATGACGGGGAGTAGAAACGGCAAGCACCCCTAATACGTTAATTCCTTTATTGCGTAAAATTCTGGCAGCTTCTTTAACGGTTGTTCCTGTGGTATAAATATCATCCACTAATAAAATGGGTCTAGATAAGGAATGATTTTGTAGGGATTTTCCTAATTGGAACGCTCCTTTAATATTTTTTTCTTTTTCTTCAACGGTCAAACTAAACATCGCTTTTGTTTGACGTATTCTTATTAAACCTTTCGTATTTAAAGGATATTTCGTCACTTGACAAAATCCTCTTGCTATGATGTCTGATTGATTAAAACCTCTTATTTTTTCCTTGGTCTTATGGATAGGAATAGGAACAATTAACGGAGCTATTTTAGACTTAATTAAAGAATAGTTTTGCCAAGTTTCTCCTAACCAAAACCCTAACAGTTCTCCAATTTTGGGATGTTTATCGTACTTGAAAGCTGCGATCGCTTGTTTTAATTTTCCGTCATATTCTCCCCAAACAAATAAGGGTAAGTTTCCTTGCCAAAATTTTTTAGTATCTTTTAATTGACAACTTTTTAGTTGTTTCTGACAATAAGAACAAATTTCTTGAGAGGTTGCTCTTTCACACAAAGGACAATTGTCTTGTAAGAAAAGTGATAAAATATTTTTTAACATAATCAATTCTCACAGTGAACAGTTACCAAGAAATTTAACTAATAACTGGTAACTGGTAACTGGCCACTGTTCACTATTTTAGCTATTAACAGGAACTTCAGGATACAACCCTAATTCTTTTGCTAATTGACGAGCAACATGAATTAAAAATTTTGCACCATCGGGGTTATTTTCGTGAGCCATCATGGTAGAAACTTGGACTAAAGATTCTACAAACCCTTGATCCAATAATTCACTATTTGCTGTTAATACGTTGGGTTCTTCTCCATTGGGACAGCGAAGTAATTGATCGATTAAATTAAAATATTGTTCCTGACGAGATACTGTCATGATGTCTCCTTAAAATATAGAGGATAAGGGTTAAGAGTAGTGGTTGCTTTTATTTTAGCGGTAGGAGTTCGGTTTCTTGGATAATTCTTAAGATTTTTTTCGTAATCTAGAAAGTAATTTCTGAGTTATTTGTTTAGAATTAAGATGATTAAGTTTAAATTCAATTATGAAACTAACTGCTAGACTGACTGTTGGTTGGGATTATAAAAACTCATCAGATTTCACGGCTGAGAAACTACATAAATTAGCTTTAAATAGTAATAATTATCTTCAATTCATAGCGAATCAAGTAACTGAGAGAAATATAAAAAATGTCTATCAACTAGACAAGCTTTATCGAAGAAGTCCAAAAGGAGCTAAACCGATGAAACAACTTTTGGGGGCTTTAAGTGAGATAAAATGTGAGCAAAAAATTACTTGTCATATTGATGCTTTCGCTTACAGTTTTCTCAAAGGAGCAAAAAATCTTGATTTACTGTTGCCCTTGGATAAAGAGCAATATAAAACCTTCATTCAAACTTATAAAAATTGGTCGATTCAAATCGCTGATTTAGAAAATTTTGAACGGTCTGGAAAACTAATCAACAAAGAACTTAAAGAGCAATATTTAGCTTTGAGAAAGATAGTTTCTCGGCCATCGGTTAGAGATGAAATTAGAACCTTAGCAACTTTGTTAATTAGTGGACCTTCTACCTTAGAGGAAGTATCAGAAGATATTGGACTTAACTATACTCTGGGACAACAAACTGTAGGTATCTTTGAAAACATTGAAGTCGTCAGAAAAGAGCAAAGTAAGTATATAATAGTAGAAGAAGCTCTACCTGTGGTTATTTTTTGCCTTCGAGAAACGATTGGATTAGATTTACTGAGTAATCTAGATTTTTAAGCCTATGTTATCATGAAAGAACTGATTGAGCAACTGAATGATCCAAAAATCCTAATTTATATAGCAATCGTCATTGGTAGCCAAATTCTCTATGGAATCTGGGATTATTGGAAGCAGAGAAATATTCAGCAAAGAAGGAGACATCAAGGCTTATCAGAAGAGGTTTTAATTAATCAGACTGAAAGACTCGCTTCGCGTCGGTTTAGTGCTTTACTTCAAAGTGGATTGTTATTGGCTTCAATTTTCTTGACACCTTTTGTGTTAGTCTGGATAACTCCATTGGATCAAGATAAAAATGGTTTAGCCATTGCTTTTCTGGTGTTGTTTGGTTGGATTCTTTTTAATGGGACAGATGTTATTAAAGCCTTTCTGACTGGTTTAGCATTCAAGACCATAGCTGCTTTTAAACAACCGTTTCAAGTGGGTGATTGGGTTAGCCTAAAAGGCATTAGTGGGAAAGTGGTGAGGTTTAATACGTTTTTTGTGGTGTTACAAACTGTCAATGATGACCAGATTAGCATCCCAACTCATACTCTCTGGAATGAGGTTTTGATTTCTGCGAATGGTGGCGATCGCTCTTCTTTATGTGTGATGAATTTTTATCTAGGGTGCTTTGTCAATGCTCAACAACGACAAAAAGCGGAGGATGCCATTTGGAATGCGATCCAAGCATCGGTTTATTATGAACCCTCTAAACCTATGCAAATCTATTTGAGTCAAACCTCTGAAGCGATTCAGTTAACGGCCAAAGCGTATGTCGCTTCTACTTATAATGAACCGCTTTTTGTGAGTGATGTGACGAGAGCTTTTTTGGATTTTGTCTCTCAAGAGAAGATTCCCTTAGCACCCAGTTCGTGGAAATCGAGTAAGGAAATGCCCCCTATCTCTAGGGATAAGTATAATCTATCAAAATCAAAATCATGATAAAATCGACAGTTTTTCTCTTAATAATTCCTTAAGTTGAGAAAAAGAATCTGAGAGATTGAACACTGTCACTTGTCCCATTTTGATTAAGGAGGCTATTTCTTGACGCATTTCTTGTTCTGGTTGGGAGAGGGAAGCCGCGATTTCATCTGCTAAACGACCACTTTGAGCAATGACGATTAAGGGGCGATCGACTTTAACATTTTCGGTCGCATCTACTAAAGTGATGGCCCCACCATTGATTAAGATTGTGACTGAAGGATGATCCCCGGCTAGGGTACTGGCTATCTGAGCTAACCAAGGAGACTCATCCCCCCACTGAGAACCTGGAACGAGGAAAAAATGGCTATGATGGGGTTCGAGAGTTGCTGCGTCGGGGGAAGGGTTAGGATGATTGGGCAATTTCACTAAATCGATGGGAGTGACCCCAATGAGGGGAAATGTACCGTTGATCTGGTGTTTCGCACTACCCATTAAACCCATCACACCAGCATGGGTTCCCCCATCAGCGACGAACAAGCCTAATTCTTGTGCTAGAGGGGCTAAAACTTCCACAAATAAATATTTTAGTCGCACTAAGTCGGCTTCACTAATTTGACTCGCACCGCCAATAAGAACCAGAACCGGACGACGTTCTGTTAGGTTCATGGTTGACAAAGCAGAGGTCAAATTTTGTCCAGGTTGAACTTTGAGGACTTGGGCGGTTGATTTATTGTCGAAGATTAGGGTAAAACTTGTTTCCATCTGGCGGTCAATTTCAGGATTAGACCCTTTAATTTTAGGACATCATCAGAGAATCTTTAACGAAGTCAGAAGTCAGAAGTTAGAAGTCAGAAGTTAGAAGTTGTTTTTGCAGGAGAGAATTTATGCCTCTTAAGACTTGGGTAAAATGCGTCCAATGGTCAAATTTTCAGGGATAAAAGTGGCTTTTGCAACTCGTTGAATATCCGCCGAAGTAACCGCTTCAATGGCTTGGATTTGGTCAAATAAATTACGCCAACTTCCTGTTTTTACTTCGTATTCAACTAAGGCTTTACCCATACCTAAATTAGAATCAAGAGAACGCAATAAACTGGCCCGTAATTGATTTTTAACTCGTTGTAATTCTTGGGATGAAATCGGTTGAGTTTTCAATTTTTCAATTTCTAAAGATAATTCTTGATCCACATCTTCTAGGGATGCTTTGGGAGAAGTTTGAGCATAAAATAACATTAAGTTAGGGTATTTATCAGAAGGAAACCCATTAAATCCTTGGGCAACTAAAGCCACTTGTTTTTCTTCTACTAAGGACTTATATAAACGAGAGGTTCGACCGGAACTTAATAAGGTAGAAATCACCTGATAAATGGCACTATCAGGATGACTTAACGCAGGAACATGATACCCTTCTAAATACCAAGGTTGAGAGGCTAATTTTAAGGTAACTTCTCTGGTTTCTTTTTGTTTGGGTTCTACTTTAGTCACTTTCGGAGGTTCTGGTTTTTTCCCATAGCGACCAAAATAAGTTTGGGCTAACTGTTGAACTTTTTGGGGATTAACATCACCTACAATAGAAATTGTTAGGTTATTGGGTCCATAATAAGTATTGAAAAAGTCTCGAACATCTTGACGGGTTAAATTGCGAATATCTTCGTTATAACCAATGGTAGGACGTTTGTAGGGATGTTCTGTAAAAGCAGTATCTAAAAAAGCTTCTACCATTGTACCAATGGGGTTATTTTCTGTCCGTAACCGTCTTTCTTCTAAGATGATATTTTGCTCTTTATAAAATTCTCGAAAGACGGGATCTAAAAATCGTTCTGATTCTAAGGACATCCATAATTCTAATTTATTGGATGGAAAACTATAAAAGTAAAGAGTTGCATCTGGAGTAGTTTGAGCATTAATATTAACGCCTCCTGCCGTTTCCACAATGCGTCCAAAAGCATTTTGTTGAACATAATTGGCTGCTTCGCTTTGTACTTTTTTAAAAGTTTCTGTTAGTTGTTTTATTTCCCCTTCATTTCCTGCTTTTTTAGCAGTTTTTAAGTCCATAAAAATTTTATCCAAGCGGGTTAAAACTTCTTGTTCTTTTTCATAGTTAGTGGTACCAATTTTTGTGGTTCCTTTAAAGGCTAAATGCTCTAAAAAATGAGCCACTCCTGTTTTTCCATCTGGTTCATCAGTTCCCCCAACATCAGCATAAGTCACGAAAGAAACCACCGGTGCATCGTGATTTTCCTTGATAATAAATTTCATGCCATTATCTAAGGTAAATTCTGTGACTCGTTCGATGGCACGATTCAAATAAGGGGTAATAGAAGAACTACCATCAGAGGATGCAGTTTGTGCCAAAGCGGGAACGTTTCCCCACAGTAATAATAAAAGGCAAACCAGACTAATAGCGTAACGAATAAAACGAGAGAAGTTCAACCAATGAATGACCATAGAGGTAAAAAATGTCCTAAAGGATTAATAGATTCTTTTATAGCATATCAAAATTGGAAGCTAAATGAATATAAGTTCCACTTTATTGGAATTTTTTATAATAATTTATTTTGATTAAAGTACCCAATTTCATCTAACGCAGGTTGTGTAAATTCAAATCCTATAAAAAAACTGAGACATCCTCCTTTACAAGTTATCCAACATATTTTTTCAATTTCTGGTCTATCTACAGGGTTTTTAGGATAATTTTTACATTCACCGTTAACGAAGTCAGAATTATCTCGATAATTGTTCTTGATATATGATCTCTAATTCCCCATATTGTGTACAACAATTTAATGAATTTTTATATTGTTTAGATTCATAATTTTCTGTAAAATATATGTTATTACTTCTTCTAAAGTCTAAAGGTTGTTGAGATTCCATTGATAGTTTTTGAAGAATTTTCAAGAGAAAAGAAACTTGACTTTTTTGTTTTATTATGGTAATAGTAAAACCATCCTGATTATAAATAAAGTTTGTACTAATTAAATAGTACAAATAAATCTAGTAGTCCTCAAGTCATACAATAAAAAAACATAGTTAAATAATAGAAGATTCCCCTAAAAAGTTTATACAATCTTCCTAACCAGGAGCGTTAATCCATTGAATATTCATGACCTTTAACTATGGACGGGAAATTTGCGGTAATTTAAGCACAGCCCAATCAAGGGAATGGTTAATTACCAACGGGATTGGGGGCTATGGTTGTGGTACCATTTCAGGGGTGATAACCCGTTGTTATCATGGGTTATTGGTTGCTGCTTTGAACCCCCCTCTCAAGCGAACTTTACTGCTGTCAAAACTCGACGAAACCATCCAATATGATTATCAAACCTATTCTTGCTTTACGAATCGTTGGTTTGATGGAACCATCTCTCCCCAAGGCTATTTGAATATTGAGAGTTTTCGCTTAGAAGGCACCATTCCCGTCTGGACGTTTGCTTGCGGAGATGCACTCATCGAAAAAAGAATTTGGATGCAGCAGTGGGAAAATACGACCTATACTCATTATACCTTCAAACGGGGCAGTAAAGCCCTACAATTGTCCATCAAAGCCTTAGTGAATTACCGTGACCATCATGGTACCACTCAGTCAGGACAGTGGAAAATGTTAGTTGAAGAAGTACCAAAAGGCTTATGTGTCAGCGCTTATCCCGAAGCAATCCCCTTTTATCTTTTGGCCCAAGGGGCAGAAATGACCTTAAACTATCATTGGCATTTAGGCTATGATTTGTCTATGGAACGGTATCGGGGATTATGGGATCGAGACGACCATTATAATGCAGCCACCTTTAACAAAACCCTGCAACCAGGAGAATCTCTCACCATTGTCGCCAGTACCAACCCCCAATCATCCCTGGATGGACAACAAACCTTAGAACAAAGGCACGAATACGAACAGGGATTACTCAAACGCTGTTCTCATTTTTCTGTTCCTTGGATCAAACAATTAGTCTTAGCAGCCGATCAATTTATTGTTGATCGTCCTTCAACCCATAACCCCGATGGCAAAACGATTATTGCAGGGTATCCTTGGTTTGCTGACTGGGGACGGGATACCATGATTGCTTTACCAGGGTTAACTTTAACCACTAACCGCCCTGATATTGCCCACGATATTATTAGTACCTTTGCCAAATACTTAGACGGGGGAATGTTACCCAATGTTTTTCCCGATGATGATCAACGGCCTCAGTATAATACCGTCGATGCCATTCTTTGGTATTTTGAAGCCATCCGCACCTATTATACTCTGACAAAAGATATTACCTTACTCAAAGAAGTTTATCCCCTTCTGCAAGCGGTGATTGAATGTCATCGCCAAGGAACTCGTTATAATATTCATCTCGATAGTGATCATTTGATTTATGCTGGTCAAGAGGGAACTCAGTTAACTTGGATGGATGCAAAGGTAGGGGACTGGGTGGTAACTCCTCGTCACGGTAAACCCATCGAAGTTAATGTTCTTTGGTACAATGCCCTCACCATTATGATCGAAATTGGGGACATTTTAGGACAACCCACCGGCGAATATAAAATCATGGCCCGTCATACCCATGCTGGTTTTCAACGCTATTGGCATCCTTCCTTAAAATATTGCCAGGATGTCTTAGATAGTCCTAACGGCCATGATAAGTCCATGCGGCCCAATCAAATTTTTGCCGTTTCCTTACCTCACAATAAAACCACTCCTCCTTTACTTAAACCTGAACAACAAAAGTCAGTGGTGGATACGGTCGCCAAAATGTTAATTACTTCCCACGGACTGCGATCGCTTTGTACCACTCATCATCAATATCAAGGCCGTTATGGTGGCGATCAAGTGTCTCGGGATGGGAGTTATCATCAAGGGACCGTCTGGGCCTGGTTAATGGGGCCTTTTGTGGAAGCCCATTGGCGAGTTTATGGCGATCGCGCTTTAGCCAATAGTTTTCTTGAACCGATGGCGAACCATCTTAACGATGCTTGTATTGGCAGTATTAGCGAGATTTTTGATGGGGATGCACCCATGATCCCTAGAGGCTGTTTTGCCCAAGCGTGGAGTGTCGGCGAAGTGTTAAGGGTTTGGGCTAAAATTAATGAACCGTCTTAGCTAAAATTTTTCAAGTAAGATTAGCTAAGTGATAAAGGACAACTGATAACTGTTCCCTATTTAGCAATGAGTTTAGATTATGATCTCGTTATTATTGGTAATACGTTAGAAGCGTTTTTTGCTGCTTCACAAGCCATCAAATTACAAGCAAGAGTTGCTTTAGTTTTGGGAGAGAACAATAATAATTGTTTTCGAGAAATTGATAGTTTAATTCTTAATCATTTGACTTACATTGATCGCCATTGGCATAATTTAACTCAATGGAATATGAGCTTTAATCCAGTTTCTAAGTTAGACTATCATCAACTCAAACAATGGAAAAATCAAGTTAAGCAAGATATAAAAACAGGCAATAATTTGGAAGAATTGGCTAATTTAGGAGTGGATATTATTGAAGAATCAGGGGAATTTTGTCGTCTTCCTAAGTTGGGTTTTGTTCTCAAAAATAGAACCTTGCGATCGCGCCGTTATCTATTAGCAATGGGATCTATTTCTAGAATGACTGAAATTGAAGGATTAGCAGAAGTTGGCTATATCATTCCTGAAACATTAGACATAGATAAACTTCCTCAACACCTCGTTATTCTCTCACCAACGTCTCTAGGAATTGAACTAGCACAACAATTAAACTATTTAGGAAAACAGATCACTCTAATTATTGAAAGTTCTAATATTTTACTCCAAGAAGATAAAGACATTGTACAACTGATTCAAATCATATTAGAAGCAGAAGGAATAAAATTATTAATTAACTGTCCCATTAGTCAAGTTAGAAAAATAGAAGATAAAAAATGGATTCAAGCAGGTAACGAAGCCATAGAAACCGATGAAATTATTATTACCAATCAAGGCAAACTTAAAGCCAAAGAATTGAATTTAGAAGGAGTAAAAGTAGAGCTAGACAGTGATAAAATTAAGACTAACAATAAATTACAAACTACTAATCCTAATATTTATGCCTGTGGCAATGCTATCGGTTTCTATCATTTATCTAATATAGCTCGATATCAAGCCAGTATTGCTGTTAAAAATGCTATTTTTTATCCCATTTTTAAAGTCAATTATAATCATCATCCTGTTCGGATTTTGACTAACCCTATTTTTTCAAGGGTTGGGCTAACAGAAATCCAAGCTAAACAAGAATATGAAAATGATTTAATAATTATCAAACAAAATTACAAAACTTTAGTTAAAGCCAAAATATTAGATGAAACGACTGGATTTTGTAAATTAATCACTCGTCGTAATGGCCTAATTTTAGGCTGTCATATTATTGGCAACAATAGCGATGAAATGATTAATATCGTTGCTTTAGCCATTAAAAACAAAATTAAAATCCAGCAAATTTCTCGATTATTTCCCCCCTATGGAACAGCATCAGAAATAATATTTCAAATTTCTCAAAATTGGCAACAGCAAAAACGCCAAAATAATAAATTATTCAATAATTGCTTAGAAACCCTACTATTTTGGCGCAGAAAATGGAACAGATAATACCAAATCCGCTTTAGATACCCCCCTTAACAACTTGATAGATTAATAATTGAAAACCCTCCTGCCTCCTGCCTTCTGCCCCCTGCCTCTTCTCAAGGATAAGATGGGTCCCGGAACCGGATTTGGTATAAGAAATACTTTGTCAACTTATTAAAAATTAAAACCTGTGCGAATGTGTCCCACCCATTGAGTCTCGTTGAAGCTATTATGTTCAGGGTTAATAATTGCCCAAAAACCAGGGGTAATATTAATATTATCATTCAAAGGAATGCGATAAAATGCCTCAATATGATAAGCCGTATCTTGTCCTCTTCCTAATAGTTGAGGACTTCTCACATTACTAGCAGTCACCTTGGGAGGAATACCAATTAAAATCCCTGGTAAATGACCTTCTCCTGTCAAATCAGGAAAAGTTAAACCCACTGCACCATAGGCAATACTAGCATGGTTTCCCCGATTAACAAAGGTGGGAATCAAGTCACCAACCCCATTAGAAATATTACTAATAGCCGAACTTTGGGCAATAGAATCAACATAACCACCCCACCCATGAATTTGTAGATTAGGAGTGATTTGATAATAGCCCTGTAGGGTGTAAAAATCCCCTGATGTAGCAATATTATTACCAAAAGGTTGTATTGCTAAAAGACTACCAGTTCCCCCCATTAAATCAGTTCTACCTGCGGGAAAATAAGAACGAGAATAAGCAAATCCTACTTTTCCTTTTTCTAAGCTTAAAGCCAATTGAGCAATGGTATGATAA
>JAAUYD010306817.1_pt1 | contig 36999 bp, 35 predicted proteins | sample 7278101 | NCBI WGS metagenome assembly JAAUYD01 (sample SAMN14350128, study PRJNA611818) | marine sediment metagenome | isolation source: surface marine sediment (0.6m) | place: French Polynesia: Moorea | collected 2018-08
ACTATTCCTCAAACGCCCCAAAATCAAACCCCCAAAGCTCCAACAGAGCCAAAAACCCCGACTCCTGTTCCAGAAAATTCCAATAATGCTACGCCAAAAATTCCCACAGAGTCTAAACCTAAACCTCCAACTCAACCGTCTCCTGTTCCTCAAACGCCCCAAAATCAAACTCCATTAGCTCCAGCAGAACCTAAAACTAACCCTAATTCTTCTTCCAATACCAAATTAGACGGAGTTGCAGCCCCACCGGCTGGTAAAAAGTAGAACTTTAGATAAGGGTGGGAAGAGGGAGAAGCGATAGGGTGATGGGGTGTGTGGGAAGAGAGGGAAGTGTGGGGAGTGTGGGAAGTCATAGTCTCCCCCTGCTCCCTTTTCTCCCTGCTCTATGATCTTTTCTTCTTACTTCCAGACACTTGTTTTCCTGAAGTATTGGTTTGACGTTGAGCGGAATGGTTATAAAGTTGTTGACGGCCATTGCGAACTACCCCTAACATTTCCCCTAACTCTTGTTCTAAGCGAGTGAGAACCGCGTCTGCGTATTCGTCAGCCCCCTCTTGGATTTGTTGTGCTTCGACTAAACTCTTTTGATATAACTGCTGCATTTCTCCGTTAGCCACCTGTCGTTGCTGCTCAATTTCAGCCACAGTTTGAGCTTGGATAGCTTCACATTCATTTTGTACCTGTTGACGAATTTGATTAGCCTCATGTTGAGCTTGTTGAATAATTCCTGATTCGTCAAGAATTTCTTCTGCTTCTTGTTGCGCTTGCTGAATAATACGCTGTGCATAAGCTTCTGCGTTGGCAAGAATCTCTTGTTCTTGTTCGAGAACCCGTAATGCTTTTCTTATGGCTTCAGGGATCTTAGTCCCAATAAATTCGAGTTGTTCTAAGACTTTCTCTTCATCAATAATTGTCCATCTTGACACAGGGATATGAAAACTCTCATAGATGATCTCCTGAAGATGAGCTAACTCTTGTTGAATGTCAAAATCAACCTCTCGATTAGGAGTGGTTCGGTTAGTTTGACGATTCATAGAAACATTTGGGGAAGAGTTGCGAGGTGCCATAAGTAAATATAAATAATATATTTTAATAATAAAAATCTATCAACATCTGTAGGTAAAGTCGAGGGTTAACTTATATAATGTTAATGGTTTTTTAACAATACCCTACACCCTACAGCCCACAAACCACACCCAATCTATACTTACATGAGTAATCAAAATCAGTGTCCCCATTTAACAACCATAGGACTCAGTGTAGCAACCCTTCCTTTATTAATCGGGTTAGTGATGATGGAAACCATTAGGCAACAGAGCTTAACCTGGGGGGAAGAAAGTGAAGAAATCTTCAGAGGCGATCGCTTACCGCTTCTGAATTTTCCCCATGAATAAAAGTTAAGTCTGGGGGGAGAGGATCTTGTAAACTTAAAGATATGATGGTTTCTACAGCATTTTTGGGAAGACTAATATTGTTAGAGTGATCACCAGAGGAGTGTGACATTAGACACAATGACAGAAATGCTTAAGGAAGACAAATGGGTGATCATGATATGTTTCAACCAAAAAAATAACTCTTCATACTGTCTAGAACTGTTCTAAATTCACTCTAAACTGGTTTCTAGCTTGCACCCTATTACTTTTTGAATCTAGATTATGACCCAAATTGTTTCTATCCATTCCTATCGCGGTGGAACAGGAAAATCTAATATGACGGCTAACTTAGCCACCACCATGGCCATGTTAGGTAAGCGTGTGGGTATTGTTGATACTGATATTCAATCTCCAGGAATTCATATTCTTTTTCGCCTGGATGAAACAAAAATCAACAAAACCCTTAACGATTATCTTTGGGATGATGATTGCTCGGCCGAACAAATTGCCTATGATGTCAGTTATGTTTTAAAGGACGCTAACGAGGTTGCTAGTAACCCCAACGGCAAAATTTTTCTCATTCCTTCGAGTATGAAAAGCGAAGATATTGCTACCATTCTCAGTGAAGGATACGATGTAGAATTGTTACAACAAGGATTTTATGAGGTTGGGGATACCTTTGAATTAGATTATCTTTTTGTGGATACTCACCCAGGATTGAACGAAGAAACCTTACTTTCTATTGGGTTATCCAGTGCATTAGTCATCATTTTACGACCCGACCAACAAGACTACTTAGGGACGGCGGTTATTGTAGAAGTAGCCAGAGAATTAGAAGTTCCTAAAATGTTGTTAGCGGTTAATAAAGCTTTACCAGACATCGATTTTGGCATTTTAAAAGATAAAGTTCATGAAACCTATCAACTGCCTGTAGCGGGCATTTTACCCTTATCTACGGAGATGTTGCGTTTAGGAAGTCAAGGACTTTTTTGCTTACAACATCCAGATCATCCATTAACAAAGGAAGTGCAGCGCATTGTTTCTCATATTCAAGGTTAATTTGAGAGGATATTACTATGACGAAATTCTCAAAAGACAACTCGTCTCGTTCCTCTGGTTTATCCTTGCGTGAGTTGCAAAAATTGCCTAAAGAACAACATCATTTAGTTAACTGGATTCGTCGGCAAAATAGAGTCAGTTTACTCGATATTGCTGTTCATCTGTGTCAAGACGAAGAAACAGCCTTCCAATCCTTACAACCCTTGTTAAAAAAGGGCTTTCTAGAGGAAACTATCACAGGAGAAGAACGCTATTACCGTGTCACTTATCCCCCCAAAAAAGGACAATCACTGTTTAAAAAATTAGTTGATAAGAAAAAAGCTAAACAGAAGTCCTCAGAAAATTCCACTGATTCATAATTTATTATTTTACCTATTGTAAATCCCATGTTGGCTAACGTTCCCGAAAAAGTAATGCACCGGGTGAGATGGATCTTAGCTTGTGGTTGGCTAGTTCTCATTTTTTCCCTCTTTTATGACCCTATTTCTCCTTGGTTAACTTCTCCTGATACCACTTGGAGTCCGTTTAAATTAAATCTTGATAGTTGTATTCAAGTTCAAGGGGTTTGTTTGCAAGAACAACCCTACGGTTTGGGGGCTTCGTTATTTTGGGGTTTAATTGTTCCTAGTGGGATCTTTATTCTCCTAATTTTTGGCCATGAATTTTGGCGCAGAATTTGTCCACTAGGGTTTATGTCCCAACTCTTTCGGGCGTTAGGAAAGCAACGACAAAAAAAACGAGTTGATAAAAAAACAGGAAAAACCCACTATGAATTAGTGAAAATAAAAAGTGATTCCTGGTTAGGTAAAAATTCTTTAAAATTGCAATTAGCTTTATTATATGTTGGGGTTTGTGGTCGTCTTTTATTTTATGATTCTAACCGTATTATTTTAGGGGTTTTCCTCTTATTTACCATTGGTTCTGCTATCTTAGTGGGGTATTTGTATGCAGGTAAAACCTGGTGTCAATATTTTTGTCCTATGGCCCCAGTACAAGAATTTTATGGGGAACCCAGAGGACTTTTAAATAGTGTTGCTCACGAAGGACAAAAAACTTTAATTACCCAGTCAATGTGTCGTCGTGAAAATTCTGATGGTACGGAAAATAGTGCTTGTGTTGCTTGTAATAGTCCCTGTATTGATATTGATGCAGAACGGTCTTATTGGGATGCGATTAAAAAGCCTGATTACAAATTATTATACTATGGTTATGCTGGTTTAGTAGTCGGTTTTTTCCTGTATTATTATCTTTATTCTGGAAGTTGGGCTTATCTTTTATCAGGGGCTTGGACTCATCAAGAAAATCAGTTAGAGCTATTATTTTCTCCAGGATTTTATATTTTTAATAGAGCGATTACTATTCCTCGATTAATTGCTGCACCTTTAACCGTTGCTGTTTTTATGTCTTTGAGTTATTTTTTGGGAATACAGTTAGAAAAATTGTATAATAGTTATAAATTGCAACGTAATCCTTTACTAACATCACAACAATTACAACATCAAATTTTCACTTTAACAACATTTTGGGTTTTCAATTTTTTCTTTATTTTTGCAGGACGATCTTATATTTCTAAATTTCCCATTCAAGTTCAATATTTATTTAATATTTTATTAGTATTAGCTAGTACATTATGGTTATATCGTACTTGGTCAAGAAGTTCTGAACGATATTCTAGGGAAAGTTTAGCCAACCGATTAAGAAAACAGTTAACCCGCTTACAAGTTGATGTTTCTCGCTTCTTAGAAGGTCGTTCTTTAGACTTATTAAGTGCAGATGAAGTTTATGTCTTAGCAAAGATTCTTCCTGGTTTTACGGGAGATAAACGTTTAGAAGCGTATAAAGGAATTTTAAGAGATTCATTAGAAGAAGGCTATGTTAACTCAGCAAGTAGTTTAGAAGTGCTACAACAAATGCGAGGAGAATTAGGCATTAGTGAACAAGAACACTTGACCATTTTAACTGAATTAGGGGTAGAAGATCCCGACTTATTAGATCCTAATCAACAGCGTTCCCGTGAAAATCAATTGCGTTTACAAAGTTTCCGTCAACGAATTCGGGGGATGGTTGGTAGTAAAAGAAGACGAGGTGCAAAAGGGTTAGGAAGGGAATTATTAAAGGTAGTTAAAAAAGAAAAAGCCATCGGTGATGTCCTCGATAAAGAAGGGGGAACTGTTGAGTCTTTATCACGGGAATATGGTATTACTTTAGAAGAAGAAAACAAAATTCTTGCTAATTTAGACGAAGAATCTCAACTGGAACGTCGTAGTCAGCTTCTGTTACAACAATTACAAGATTTATATGATATTGAACTCTCTTTATTATATCCACCTGAGATTTTAAACATAGCTCATTTACGAAAAGGTTTAGAAATTTTACGCAATACGGTTGCACAAAAACAGAAAGTAATTGCGAAGGGAGTGCTGAAAATTTTGGAACAATGGGACTCAGGAACTGAAGGAACTCGTTTAGCATTAGCTTTAGCAACATTAACCCCAAATGTATTACCCAGTCTCTTAGAAAATAATGATCAAAAATGGTCTGAACGATTAAATGATACTCATTTATCTCGTATACAACAACAGTTAAAATTAGTAGAACCAACTTCCCCAAAAGTCTCTGAAGAATTAATGATCGCTTATTTAGAAACCTTACTATCAGAACCGGATTCTTTAACCAAAACGGTTAGCCTTTATCTATTAAATAAACTGGATCAACAAAGAGGACAACAACAAGCGCGTCAATTATTAGATTCATATTTAATGTTGAATCCTTCTTTAAAAGAAACTGCACAACAAATTCTTGCTAATACGAAAGAACAAGAAACCAAACTCATTACTCCCTTGGAACGACTCTTATATCTATCTAGTTGTGATTTATTAAAAGGATTAAAAGCAGAAAGTTTAATGGAATTATCTTATCAGGTTCCTATCAAAGAGTATCATCAGTCGGAAATTCTTTGGGAACAAGGAGATAGTTATAAAGACTTATTTTTACTGTTAGATGGAAAAGTTGAATGTCAACAAATCCAAGAAGATAATACGGTAATTATTGATGAGATTGAAGCCGTCAATTTCTTAAATGAATTGGAAATTTTGGGTAATTTACAAGCAAATGCAACAGTCATTATCACCTCTTCTAAAGCTTGTTTCTTAGTTATTGAAGGAACAATTCTCAACGAATTAATAGAACAAGATAAACGGTTTGCCCGTCAACTGATTGAACAAGAAAGCCGTCGTTTACAAAAGTTACAACGGTTAGGGAGTTAGATCAGTTATTTAACCAAAGAGTAATATTCTTTCTCCCTCCGCTTCCTCTGCTTCTGAATATGATTCTCTACTGTCTCAAGCGGATTTAGTATTATTTTTGAACTTGTCCACTTGAATTCCCTTCCCAATCAGGACAAGAATCCCCACTAGAACCGTAAGGGTGCATTCCACACACAAATAAATGTCTACCATATAGTCGTCCATGATAATGAATACAACCCCGACAAGCAGGATGGACGTTATGAGTGGGTTCTATTTTTGGGGAAAGTATGAAATCAGGATCTTCATTATATTGATGATAATAGTAGTAACTTTGGTATTCTTCTTCGATAGAAATATCAATAATTGGAGTAAAAACATCATCAATAAACTGATCAATTTCCCTTGCTAAATCATTCTGCAAATCCTCAGCAGCCATTTCTACAGACTGCCCCACTTCAACGATAAACCCCTCTACCGCAACTGCTACATTTTCCATCCATTCCGTTAAATCTTTTTGCCAGTCTTCCATAATGTTTATTCACCTCAAATTATTGAATATCAAACGGTATTAAGTTACTATGAGGCAATTATTGATGCTTTAGTCGATTTAATTCTTCTTGTAAAGATTCTACTTTTTGCTTTAAATCATCTAAATTTTCTTGCTTTGATTCCTCTGTATTCTCTTGATCGTCTTCAGAAACAATTTCAATTAAACGAGGTTCTTTTTGTTGAGTTTTCTCTGTCTCATTAGGGTTAGCTTGTTGCGCTTGTTGAATCATGTCATCGACATATTTTTTAGCTTCTTCTACGTTAATTTCTCCTCTTGCAACCATTTCATCGGCGACTTTCTGTGCTTGAATTTTTAGTTCTTGTAGGTTTATTTCCGCTTTTTCTCTTGCATAGTCAGCAATACCAACCCCAAGATAGAATGCTTTTTGTACTAAGTTTCTTAGATCAGCCATATAGTCCTCAAGTTTAGTGTTTTCTTTTAATTATAACATTAATATTTTTAACTTTCTTTCTCCGCTAATTCTAACCATCTTTCTGTAGCGGTGTCAATTTCTTCAACTAATTGGGATAATCGTTCCGTTAGGGTTTGCATTTCACTAAAATCTGTAGGAGGATTATTGTATAAAGTTGCTTCTAGTTGTTCTTTTTCTGCCTCTAGTAAAGGAATTTTTTCTTCTAAGTCTTTATATTCATATTTTTCTTTAAATGTGAGCTTATTGGATTGTTTGGTTTGAGTATTTTTAGATTTTTTTGACTGTTTATTATTTTGAGAAGCTACCTGAGTTTGTGACTCTTTTTCTTTTTCTTCGGCTGCTTTTTTATAGTCTAGATAAACTGAATAATTCCCAGGATATTGTTTTATATTTCCTCCTTCTTCTAGAGCAAAAATAGTATCAACTGTGCGATCTAAAAAGTAGCGATCGTGAGAAACAACAATGACGCAGCCATTAAAATCTTCTAAATATTCCTCTAAAACCCCTAAGGTTTGTACATCTAAGTCATTGGTAGGTTCATCCAATATTAAGACATTGGGCGCGCTCATTAATACTTGTAATAAAAATAATCGTCGTTTTTCTCCTCCAGATAGTTTATGAATTGGTGCATATTGTTGGTTAGGAGGAAATAGAAACCTCTCTAACATTTGAGAAGCAGTAATAACACTTCCATCAGCCGTTTTAACTAATTCTGCTACATCTTTTAAATAATCAATAACGCGCTGATTTTCATTGATTAATAAATCTTCTGAATGTTGATCAAAATAACCAAAATGAATGGTTGGTCCAATATCTACGGTTCCTGAATCAGCGGTAATTCTTCCTGTAATAATATTCATTAATGTGGATTTTCCTGCTCCATTTTTACCAATTATTCCTACTCTATCTTGAGGATTAAAAATATAGGTAAAATCTTGAATCAAAACCCTATTCTCGTAAGCTTTATTGATATTTTCGAGTTCAATAACTTTTTTACCAATACGACGACTAGCCGTACTAATTTCTACTTTCACTTGTGCTTGTCTAAACTCTTTATTTTGCATTTCTTGAATGCGATCAATCCGCGCTTTTTGCTTGGTACTTCTGGCTTTAGGTCCCCGTTTTAACCATTCTAATTCTCGTCTTAATACCCCTGCATGTTTCTTTTGACTGCTAATGTCTGATACTTCTGCTTCTGCTTTTTTTTCCAAGAAATAAGAGTAATTTCCTGAATAATGATAGAGATCACCGCGATCAATTTCAATGATACGATTGGTTACTTTATCTAAGAAATAACGATCATGAGTAATTAGTAATAATGCCCCTGAATAACGGTTTAAATAAGTTTGTAACCATTCTACCGATATCGCATCTAAATGGTTCGTAGGTTCATCCATTAATAAGGCATCCGGTTCTGATAATAATCCAGAAGCTAAAGCAATTCTTTTGCGATATCCTCCTGATAAATCTCCGATTTTAGCATCGAAATTTTCGATACCTAATTGACTTAAAACAATTTTAGCATTGGTTTCTAATGCCCAAGCATCTAAGGTTTCAATTTGTTGAGTAACGGCTGATAAACGAGACATTAAATTATCAGTTTCTTGAGAATTATGGGCTAATTTGTGAGAGATTTCTTCATACTCTCTAATTAGTGCCATTTGTTCCCCACAATTAGCAAAAACCTGTTCTAAAACCGTACAATTTTCATCTAAATCAGGTTGTTGAGGTAAATAAACAATTTTTGCTCCGGAATTAACCCAAAATTCTCCTCCATCAATAGGTTCTAATCCTGCTATAATTTTTAGTAGGGTAGATTTCCCTGAGCCATTAGTACCAATTAAACCAACTTTATCCCCTTCTTCTAAGCTAAAAGTTGCCTCTTTTAAAATCTCTTTGATCCCAAAATCTTTTTGAACTGATTTTAAGGTTAAAATGCTCATTTATTTTGTTTCCTCTTGTCCTATTTTCAATTCTAGCAAACCAACTGTTCCTACAAAAAAAGTGTAGATGCTATACTGTAAAGGATTTTTCTGTTGTAATCTAGCATAGTAGGCTGCAATTATGGCTTCTATGCCATGACTAATAAGGGCGATTCTATCTATCCAAAAAATCCAGTTTAAGTTATTTGATACTTGCCAATTATTAAGGGTTGCATATATATTTCCTAACTCCCATAGAATGGCTACACTAATTAAACCAGTAGAAACAATTTTAACTAAGGTCTTTAAACCTTGAAAATAAGAGTGATTGATGATTTTTGTTGCTGTGTTTATATTCATTAATCTTATATTTAGTGACAATGAGATCTTAGCATATCAAATTTCTCAATTATACTTTAAGATATAGATGAGTTAATTGACTCGATCAATTTTCCTGAACAATTATATGCTAAATAACTTAGATAAGATTCCACAAAACATTTTTGCCAAAATGATAGAAATTGTCATAGGAAAAGAAAAAATTACATGGTATCAAACCATTAACTGGAAACAAGAAATTGCTCGTTTTCAATCTATTGATATGGTGTATCCTTTCTATTATACATCAGTTAACTATCACGGGATAGAAAAGGGTTATCTTAATCCTATTGCTGCTATAACTTACGATACCATCACCCCTTTCGCCACTTTACCCAGTGAAAGGTGGTTGCGTCAATGTTTGTTGAAAACAATTACCCTAAAACCTGAAAAAATTCTAGACTTAGGTTGTGGGACAGGTACAACCACTATAGACTTAAAAAAAACGTTTCCAGAAGCATTAGTAATGGGGTTGGATTTATCGCCCTATATGTTAGTGATAGCTGATAAAAAATCTCAAAAATCTAAACAAGAAATTCTTTGGAAACAAGGACTCGCCGAAGCAACGGAAATGCCCGATTTTTCCTTTGATTTAATCATAATTTCATTACTGTTTCACGAAATGCCTCAAGCTACTTCTCAAAAGGTTATTCAAGAGAGTTTGCGATTACTGAAACCCCAAGGACAGTTAATTATTTTAGATGCAAATCAAAGTAGATTAAGACATCTTAAATGGTTAACTCAATTATTTAGAGAACCTTATTCAGCCACTTATGCTCAAGGCAATGTTATACAATGGTTGGAAAAAGTAGGTTTTCTAGACATCAAGGCTAAAGCAATGGGGGGAATTTATCAAATCACCTCTGCTTATAAACCTGAATAAAAAAGTAAAAATTATCTTAAAAATAAAAAATTTATAGATTCTAAAACCCAATAATGATATGATAAAATAATAGGTCTTAGCATAATCTATTTTAACTTATCAAACTGAAGTCAATATGTTCTTTTTATTGGAAGTCGGTACAGAAGAATTACCCGCAGATTTTATTGATGAAGCGATCGCTCAATGGAAACAAATAATCCCTAATAGTTTAGCAGAAAATTTTTTAACCCCTGATGACCTTGCCGTTTATGGAACACCAAGAAGATTGGCCATCTTAATATCTGGACTGTCAGAACAACAAAAAGATCGAGATGAAGTAATCAAAGGTCCACCAGCAAAAGCAGCCTTTAAAGAAGGAAAACCCACCAAAGCAGCAGAAGGGTTTGCTCGTAAACAGGAAGTCGATATTAAGGATTTAGAAATTCGTCCCACCGATAAAGGCGACTTTATTTTTATCGAAAAAAAAATTAAAGGAAGACAAACAAAAGAAATTTTAAAAGAATTAGTTCCTACTTGGATTAATAGCTTAGAAGGTAGAAGATTCATGCGTTGGGGCAATGGAGAATTAAGATTTTCTCGTCCTATTCGTTGGTTAGTTGCATTGTGTGATGAGGAAGTATTGCCCATTGAAATTGTTAATGGAGATAGTAGAATTAGTAGCGATCGCCTATCCCGAGGTCATCGAATTTTACACCCAGATTCCGTTAGTATTTCCCACGCATCTAATTATGTAGAAATGTTACGGTCAGCTTATGTAGAAGTTGACCTAAAACACCGTCAGGAACTTATCGAAAAAGACATCGAAACCATTGCCACAGAATTAAAAGGAAAAGCCGATGTTCCTGAAGAATTACTAACAGAAGTGATCAACTTAGTGGAATATCCGACGGCTATTGCAGGAAAGTTTGATCCAGAATTTTTAACCCTTCCTATTGAAGTTATTATTACAGTCATGGTCAAACACCAGCGATATTTTGCGGTGAAAAAATCTGAACATGAATTATTACCTAATTTCATAACCATTGCCAACGGTGATCCTAATAAAAAAGCAATTATTGCCCAAGGAAATGAAAGGGTAATTAGGGCAAGATTAGCCGATGCCCAATTCTTCTATACTTCTGATTGTGACGAACCCTTAGATAGTTATTTACCTCAACTAGAAAACGTCACTTTCCAGAAAGAATTAGGAACCATGCGCTACAAAGTTGATCGTATCATGGACATGGCACAACAAATTTCAGAACAGTTAGAAATTACCGAAAAAGAACAAGAAGAAATTGAAAGTACAGCCCTATTATGTAAAGCTGATTTGGTGACCCAAATGGTCTATGAATTCCCTGAATTACAAGGGGTAATGGGACAAAAATATGCCTTAGTTAGCGGAGAATCAGAACAAGTTGCCCAAGGAATTTTTGAGCATTATTTACCCCGTGGGGCTAATGATATCATGCCCCAAACCTTAACCGGTCAAGTGGTGGGAATTGCCGATCGCTTAGACACTTTAATTAGTATTTTTGGCTTAGGAATGATTCCCACAGGATCGGGTGATCCCTTTGCCTTAAGACGGGCTGCTAATGCTATTATTGCTGTTACCTGGGAAGCCCAATTACCTATTAATTTATCTCAATTATTATTACAAGGTTGTGAAGCATTTATGGCGGATCACGCAGATAAAACCTCTCCCTTAGAACCGTTAGAAACCTTCTTTATTCAACGAATACAAACCCTATTACAAGACGAATTTAATATTGATTATGACTTAGTGAATGCCGTTTTAGGTGAAGCGGATACCGAATATACAGATAGGGCATTACAAAACTTATTAGATGTCAAAGATCGGGCAGAATTTTTACAAGCAATTCGCAATAATGGAAGACTAGATCAAATCTATGAAACCGTCAACCGTTCAACCCGTTTAGCAGCCAAAGGTGACTTAAAATATACAGAATTAGATCCTAGTAAAGTAGTGCAAACGGAGTTATTTGAAAAGTCTTCTGAACAGGACTTTTATAATAGTTTAATGGCTTTAGTCGCAAAGACAACTCAAGCACAATCTGAGAGCAATTACCAATTATTAACAGAAGGATTACTAGATATTGTTCCTAAAGTTAGTGAATTTTTTGATGGAGAAAATAGTGTTTTAGTCATGGACGAAAATGCAGAAGTGCGACAAAATCGCTTGAATTTATTAGGAGTTCTCCGTAATCATGGACGAGTTTTAGCAGATTTTGGTGCTATTGTCAAAAGTTAACTTAACCTCTAACTTTGCTATAAGCAGACATAGGTTTATTAAAATATTTCCAAGGATCAAGTTCCAGGATTTCGATAACTGAAACCTGCCATAAGGATAAGAGAGGATTTTAAAGATTTTCAATGGTCTATGAATAATTGATACCTGTTCTCAAAAATAACTAGAGATATCTAGTTTGGGGTGTGGGGTGTGAAGTCGCTTCGCTCTTGGGTGTAGGGTTTAGGGTTTAGGGTGTAGGGTTAAATCCCTGATCTGCTTAGGGAGTAGATTAGAAGCGATTATCTTTTATCGAACTCAGGTTATATAAAGTTTCATGTTTTTTTCAACATCGATATTATTAATGTTGTTTAATAGTTATATAACGCAAGATTAGTCTATTCTCTATTGAGATTTTTTGTTATTGGGCAAAAGTCCCAAAAGTTTAAAGTTTAATGTGTAAAAGCTTTAAACTTATAGCATTTGTCGTCGTTTGATAAAAAATCTGTTTTTTAATAGCTGCAATATCTAAGTGAATAGATTAAGTATTGTTATTTCCTTTTCATAAATATCTAAAATAGCTTGAGGATAACTCTCATGCCCGCAATTGATACAACGCCATCGAAGGTAGCAACTGCTGCCTTACAAGGTATTCCTTTCTCTGCACTAATTGGAGGCCCTTTAGGTGCCGCTGTTGATGCCCAAGCCCAGTCGGCAAAGACAACCATAGACTTCATCCAGAATGTTGGAATGACAGGATCTGCGGATAATCGAAAGGCAATTCAAGTGGAGTTTGTCTATTACGCTGATGGACGAGAAGCAAAACTGATTGTCCCGCTTCTCACAATTCTACCTATTCCATACTTGTCTGTAGACTCTGTTGATATTAACTTTAAAGCAAGTATTAATGCTTCTTCATCAACTTATCAAGAAAATACAACTGAAGAAGAAACCAAAGCTGCGGGCAGCGCAGATGTCACGTTTGGATGGGGGCCTGTTTCTGCTACAGCTCATTTTGAAGCGAGTTACTCCAGCAAAAAGGATTCCAAAGCAACGCAAGAGTCAAAATACTCAGTTGAGTACACAATGGATGTCCATATTCATGCTGGTCAGGAGGATATGCCTGCTGGTCTGGCAAAGGTGCTTAACATATTGGGCGATAGCATTACGCCAACTCCCAACAAAGCCAATATACAAGTAGTACCTTCAACGCTAGTTGCTAACGATCCTACCAGTGGTCCACAAACCCTGCTGGTTACAGCCATTTTATTTGATGAAAAAGCTATGCGTGTTGAAGGTAAAGGCATTAAGGTTAGTATTGAAGGTGATAAACCAGATAATCCTAAAATTACTTTTGGCAAAGACAAAGAAACAGAAACAGTTTTAACTGATGAGGATGGTAGCGCAGAATTCACCCTCACCATCGCCCAAGCGGCGACTGCTGGTACTCAACCAGTGCAGCGAGTGAAACTCAAGTTTGAATCTGTAGATGAATCTACAGGATCTGAAAGTCCATCTACAGGATCTAACAACACTGGCACAAAGTCTACTTTCAAGAAGGCTACTTTGATTATTCCTGAATTTACTGTTGCTGCTCCTGCTGCTTCTACTCCTTCTTCTCCTTAACTAGGTTATTGATAAGCAGCAATTTATCTTTCCTTGGCAGAAGACGCCCAATTTATCCGCGAGTGCCATATCTTGGGAGCTTAAATAGATTGCTGCTTCTTCTCATTACCTGTGATCGATTAAGAGTGAAATTACCTTCCTCTAAGCTAAATCAAACCTAAAAGTGAGTATTTGATATGCTACTTAGAAAAATTGTTAGTGCAATTCTCGTTGACTTGGTGAGTGCTCAAGACTTGTCCAATGAATATGCAAGTCAGATCAGTCGAAAATATAAGCAGTACAGGAATAGTCAGGAAAATATTCTCAATAATTTTGACGCACCTGCTAGTCTTTTGAAAGAAATTGATTTTGATTTAAAATTTGGTTTTACAGACTTGATCGATGCTGGTTTAGGCCTTGATGTGGAAATAACATGGGGTAATTGCCGAGATCTTGCAGAGGAATCAGTTAAAGAAGCTATTAAGGAAATGCAAGACTTTCTTCGTGAAGATGCAATTGAAGCAATAGGAAATTTGATATCATCCGAACCACGAGGAGTAGGAATTACCGACCGAATAGAAGAGCAAGAATCAGAGCGGGACAAAGATAGAAGAGAGATAACAGACGAGTGGAACAAAATTCATGAAAATCTAGATAAGGAAGAATATTTGGAATCTGTCACGCAAATGATAACTCAAAAGTTATTTCAGACCTGTAAAAGTATATTTTTGCGCGGAGGTGAGAGCATTGACATAGACACTGTCAAAACAATTGTTCAAGACAAACTTCAAGAAGGAGTGTTAAAACATCCAGACATTCAAGAAACCATCCAGGACACACAGGAAAGAGCCAAGAAATATGATCCTAATGCCAAAGTCCCTAGCTATGTTCAAAACACATCCCAAGAGATATTTGAGAACACTGTAGAGCAGATACAACAGAGGGAAGTCAGACAACTTATTCAAAAACTTCCAGGGATAGTTCCTCATGCTGATATTATGATAGCTCCAAGCTTACTGAGAGAATTGCCCATCGAAATCCTTTCATCTCTGACCATGAGAGTAACAATGGATAGCTATACATGGACCATAACTGAGAGGGGTGAAAGTTTACATAAAGCGAAAAATTAAGCAAAAGTTTTGTTTAAATGAGCAGTGAGAAACTGGCAGTTAACAAATTATGACAATTATAGATGAGGAAAAGAGGAAAAAATGGCACATGTAAACTATACAAACTTTGGTAACGATGAGCGTAAGTTGAACCAAGCAAAAAAGGCATTCATCGAAGCAAGTCTTTTATTAGGTAAAGCGAAGCTTGGTTTACGGCAATGTCTTAATAATGACCGGCTTGAACGAGATCTCTATACAAAATGGTTTGGCACATACAGTCCGGCTAGGATACAGGTAGTTGATGGCATAATCCAAAAGATGCTAGCACAGTTAAGTACTAGAGCTATTACAATCGATGGTGTTGGTGGGTTGTGTCGTCCTGGCGAGTATGCTTATGTACTAACTGCGGCAGTAGGCGGAGGTTTAAGGAGCGGAGTCACAATCTTTTTATGCAATCAATTTTTCCAGATCCCCCTTTACGGAAAGGGTTCACAAGTTGGTACTATACTCCATGAAATAACACATTTAGTAGGTGCTACCGTTGACCATGCAAATGGACAGACTAATTGTCAGAGATTAGCTAAGAGAAGGCCAACTTTGGCAATAAATAATGGTGATAGTTACACGTTTTACATAGAATCATTCAAAACTAACACTAGGTAGTGTATTAAGAAAGTGTGGAGGTGGAACTAGCGGGAGTATTTGCGCAAAAACTTACGGTTTTTACCTGTCAAGAAACCTAGAACTGACCAGTTAAATTGATTTTGATTTTCAGATGATTTTTCTTGCGTTATAAAATAACGCTTTGTTAAAAAAATTAGGCAAAAATTTTGTTGAAATGAACAATGAGAAACTAGGAGGTAACAAATTATGACAATTATAGATGACGACAAAATTATTTCTCTCGGAAAACTTTTGTCACAACCTCTGATTTCAACTCTTGAAGCTGACTTTTATACCGCGCAGCGTTTTGTGCAATTCATAACTGAATATGGGCTTGAAAAAGTTGATAATGTTCCACCAGAGGAAGGTGAAAATGCGGCTTTATCTCAAGTATCCGGATCTAACTTATCTGGTTCATTAAAGTTAAAGATGGTGACATTTTTGTATCGACAAATAGATCCTAGCGATCGACAAGAAAAGCTTTTTCGTGTTCAAGTGCCCTTGATATCATTGATTCCTCTACCTCTTTTACAAATTGAGCGAGCCGAGTTTGATTTTAATATTCGGATTTTTTCTGAAATTGACCTAAGCACCCGTATCGCCAGGGACGGTGGACTTAAAGGAGAGAGTCCTCCACAAGAACCGTTCGTAGGATTCAAGGCTCGATTGTCCCCTGCTATTGGAAGTTCCGAGAGTGGCGAAATTGCCCCAACTCTTGATGCCAATATGAAGATCAAAGTGCAAATGAGGCAAGCAGATTTACCAGGTGGATTAGCTTATTGGATGTCTACATTTACTAATGCTACATCGGTGAATGAAGTAGAAGTACCTCAGCCAGATTCTGAAGATGAATCTTCAGAATCACCAGCAAATCAGGGTAGTGATTCTTCTCCCCCTAGCAATTCATAAGTTGCTTTAAATTTTCATCGTTTAATTTAGGAATTTTTGTCCCACTATTATCGGTAAATTATGTCTATCAATCCTTCACAACAACGCTCTCCAGGTATTCCCTGTCCACGGTGTGGTTTTTTCATTGAAATGTCTGTCCAGAGTTTACTGTACCAAGCTTCATTTCAATGTCCAGGCTGTTTATTGACCTTAAGTATGGATCGCAATCAGTCTAGACCTGCCTTGGAAATATTGCAAAAAATCAATAAAGAAATGGAAAACATCGAAAAACACAAGCATTTTGATTTATAGAGTTGAGGGGAATGATATGCAGCTTAGCAAAGTTGTTGGTGCTATCCTTAACGATTTATCTACTGCTCAAGACTTGGTAAATGAGTATTCAAGCCAACTTAGCTACAAATACAAAAAAAAGCAAGTCACAGATGAAGATGATAATATATTGAGCAATTTCCAGGTTCCAGCTGCGGTTTTGCGAGAGATTAGTCTCGATTTGAGGTTTGTCATTAAAGAGATCAACCCTGATGGTTTTGTTCTGGATGTTGATAAGACCCAGGGCAAATGTGACGAAATAGCCCGTGCAGCAGTGATACACTTACTTCTTGATGATAACAAAGTCGTCACAGGACTTTTTACTCCAGACTTTGATAATAAGCTTTGGAAAAGAGTTTCTCATGGTTTGTTTAGTCTATGTTGCAAGTTTTTTATGTCGGGTAATGATTTAACTATTTCTGAAATAGAAAATACGATCGCTGAAAAACTTAAAGATGAATTATTCAATCATGAGGATATTCAATGTCGGCTTCAAATAATGGATTTTGCAGATCACAAGGAAGTAGAACGAGTTCAAAACGAGAGAAGAGAGCTTGAGGAACTCTGTCTAAATTGTGCAAATATTATTGCTTATGAGGAAATTGATCTTGAAAACATGATTCAAAGGGTTAGAGGAAGTCCAAGTACCGAGGTAATTGTTGATCCAGAAACCTTACAGAAAATGCCTATAGAAGCAATCCAAAGCCTCAGAATTAGTGCTAAATATGATAACTATCAATGGGCGATTTCTGAGACAAGTCAAAGCTTACATAAAACTTAAATTTTGAAGTGTAGAATGTAGGTAAGTAAGATTCACGTAACGTAATAAGGAGGTATAAGCAATGAGATGGACTAAGATTGATGGTTTTGGATATATTTGTCCAAAAATACCAGGAACAGAGTTACAAAATCGAAAAAAGACAGCAAGAGTCGATGAACTCTCTTACGATCAAAGCAGTATAGTTGATGGCCGTCGTGCAAAGTATAAGATTGTGCTGGCTCAAGATCATCAATTAGTTAGTACTGTAAGGGGCAGCGAATTTTGGTATAACACGAAGGGGACAAGTAATACACAGGCGGATAACCTGATGACATTGGATCAAGAGGTAGGGCTGAGGAAGTTGCTATGTTCTGGTCAATTTCCGCTAGATAGATAAGCAGTTGCCATAGTATTTCGTCGTCGTGATTACAGCTAAAAGAGAAAAACCGAAATTACTTTTGAAAGGAGAATTAACAAATGCAAGGAATTACTTTTGCTACCCCATCTCTCGAAACATCTGCCATGCCTAAGCAGGATCAGATAGATGTCATGGTCAACCAAGCCACCGCATCCATTGTTTGTTCATACCTTGAACACATGAACAAGGCACTTGAAAAGGATGTAAGCAAAAGCGAAAGCGGGGCAGCCTTCATCACTCCCTCAGAATTAGCATCTCTGATTAATACAGTTCAATCGGCTTTGAAGGGTATCTAAGGGTAGGCTGATGCAAATCAACCTAATAGTCCGATCTTTACACATACCTGAACTTCCCTCCATATATATATACTACTTTTAACTGCAAACCCTATCTATAAAGGCTAAAAGCCTTTATATCTTTTGTGTCCATGTATGGACACAAAAGATATATGTTGACAAGATTTTAGCGATCGCTGTACTATTGAAATGCAACTTTCCAATTAAATCGAGGTGAATACCAACAATAATCAAGGATAATTGTCAAAGGAGAGAGGAAAAATAAAGCCCAAAAAATAGCCGTTGGTAAATAGAGAGAATATTGAATCATAAAAGTTATAATTGCAATAGTGATCGCCCATACAAGACGGCTAAAATAATGATTAGGAATAGAACGGGGATCGGTTAACATAAATAAAGCAAATAATAATAAACTTCCCGTCATTAAATGATGGCTTAAAACGTCCCAACTCCACCCTAACCAAAGATTACGAACTGCTTCTAAGAGGCTATAAAATACCAAGAAAACTGCCGAAGTTTCCCAACGACCAACCCGTTTTAAAATCATAGCACCAGCCCCCAAAAATAGGAGCAAGAACCACAGATCATTACCCCATTGACCTGGGGATACCCAAGCATCTTGAGTTAAGCTTAAAGCTGCAATAATGCCAAAATTAGCAGGATTAAAAAAGTGTTTTTGATTCACACGAAAGAAGAACTTACTGGCGATCGCTAAACTTCCTGCTAAGATCATTGTTATAGGGTTATTAGCTCGTAATAATAAACATAAACCCAAAGCGGTAATTAATGCACTGCGCCAAGAAGCAATAAATAAAGGATTAATAATGAACAATTTTAAACTAAATTTTTCCTGCTGTTTGAAAAAATAAATCCAAGCAGTTAATAATAATTGTGTGAGTAAACAACTAAGAATAATAATAATAATTAACTCAGGTTTCAAAGACCAATCACGGGTAATAATCCCTAACCCAAGAAAGCAACTTAAGAACAGAATTTGATAATCTCGATCATCTTGGAACATCATGGTCAATTCCTATGTAATGATGCTCTTGATTTTACCAAACAACTCCAAACTTAAAATCTCTTGCCTTTTCAGAACCAGAAAACATGAGAAATTTCTCATCTATCTTTCATGATGGTTCATTTACACTTCATTGGCAGGTCATAAAGAAATGTTTTGCTATTAGGTAAGCAAAAACTTGATACCGTTTATAACAAGTTTAGAGGTTATCTGTATGAATCTTTATCCTTTTAATTCTGAACGTCTTAACTCCATCAAAGCTGCTTACAGTACCCGTCGTGTGGATTTGAGTAAAATTGCCACAATATTAAAAGGCAATGTAAAACCTCAAGTTGGGGATTTGGTTTTAGCAAAAATCGATAAAATTGGTCAACATACTCGTATTGAGTTAGCCACAGGACGAAAAGCCCAATTATTTGTTGGGGATGAAATTATTGTCAGTTATGGCAACCGTTATGCCCCCGATCAATTTGAAGCCATGATCCCCGAAGATTTATCCCCTTGTCATTTAGTGGCAGCCGGCGGTTTAGCCTCAACCATGTTATCAAAACATACTAAAATTTCTTCGGCAACCAGCATTACACCCTTGGGTTTATTAGGGGATGCTGATGGAAAACGGATGAATCTCAAACATTGGACCATCCCTGCAACCAATTATATTGCTCAACTTCCTCCCACCATAGCAGTTGTCGGTGCTTCAATGAATTCTGGTAAAACCACCACCGTTGCTAATTTAATTAAAGGTTTACATCTATCAGGACTAAAAGTTGGGGCTGCAAAAATTACAGGAACCGGCGCAGGGGGCGATATTTGGTTAATGAAGGATGCAGGGGCAAATGTTGCCCTTGATTTTACGGATATGGGGTTTCCTTCTACCTATAAACTGTCTTCTGAGAAGATAAAGCAAATTTTTCTCACCTTAACCCATCATCTAGCAGCCCAAGAAATGGATGTCATCGTTTTAGAAATTGCCGATGGTTTGTATCAAGAGGAAACCGCAGCATTAGTGTCTTCTTCTACGTTTCGTCAGGGAGTCCAAGGGGTTCTTTTTGCTGCTAATAGCGCGCTAGGGGCAACCGCAGGACAACAATGGTTAAAACAATATCAATTACCTTTATTGGGAATTAGTGGAACCCTTACCATGTCTCCTTTAGCCATGAAAGAAGCAGTCACAGCCACAGGATTACCCATTTTTACACCTCAGCAACTGCAAGCAGCGGCCATAGAACTAATTTCACATCCAAAGACAATCAATTACCCGTTTACCACAACGGTAGGGGATAGCAAGACATTTCAAATGTGTTAATTATTCTCTCAATTGCCTGATTTTGAACTGACATATGAACAAAACAAGACCCCTCCAGACGGCAAGGTGGGCAAACTTTTCTACTCTATGAGTAGTCCAGATAAATCTCTAAATTTGCCCACCCTACAAAACTGCTTCTTAAACACTCTCTTATTGTGAACTGAAGTGATGAACAAAACAAAGACCCCTCCAGCTATTCACGGCCATCGAAAATGGCTATTAATGAGATTGATTATTAATGGGTTTGCCCAAACTGCCGCCACCCTAGCTAACGCAGCGATCGTAGAAGTGATCTTTGATCGTTTGATCGTTGATAGTCCATCTCATGGCTTCGGACTATTTATTTTACCCATTACCCTTGCATTATTGGCCGCTATTGGGGCGATCGCTTGGTTACGAATAACAGAACGTATCGATGCGGAGTCCCTTGGCCAAGACTATGCGGACGAAATTCGCCTAACCTTGTATCGTCAATTAACTCGTCTTAACCCCAGAACCCTACAAAACCACAGTCAAGGAGGTGTTTCCCTCCGTTTTGTTGGGGATTTAAACGCTTTGCGACAATGGGTTAGCTTAGGGTTAGCGCGGTTGACTGTTACCGGTACTATTACTATAGGGGGGATGTTGGTGTTAACCGTCATTAGTTGGCCTTTAGGGTTAAGTGTAACTGGGGTTTTAACCGTGGGACTGTCCATCTCCCTCAACTATGGTCAACAACTGCAAATGAAGGCAAAAGAAGCCCGTCGTTATCTTAGCCGATTGGCTGGTAATATTAATGAAAAAGTGGCAACGATCGCGGTTGTACAGGTTTTTGGTCAATCTCATCGTGAAGAAAAGCGGATTGCCCGTCAAAGTCTTCAGCTTAAGGATGCTAGAGTTGAACGGGCTAAAGTGGCCGGACAGTTACAAGGGGTGATGGAAGCCACTGCTTCTTTAGCCTCTGCTACGGCTTTATTTGTGGGGGCAATGGAAGTATCCGCCGGTCGAACCACACCAGGAACGGTGGTTGCTGCCATGACGCTTGTGGGGTTATTGGTTCCTCGTTTACGAGAGTTGGGACGAGTGCAAGAATATTGGCATAATTTTCGGGTATCTTACGATAAAATTGAGGAATTTCTGGAGATTCCTAGCTTAATTACGGAACACCCCCAAGCAGAGGATTTAAGGGTTAGAGAAGGACATCTGGCCTTTGAGTCGGTGAGGGTGGCTGATGTATTATTTGATATAACCGTTGAGGCCAAACCTGGCCAAGTGGTGGCTTTAGTGGGTCCCAATGGGGCTGGAAAATCGACCCTTTTAGCGTTGGCTGCTCGTCTATTTGATCCAGATAGCGGTACTATTCGTTTAGATGGACAAAATTTGGCTAATTACAGTTTATCTTCTGTTCGTCAGGCGATCGCTATGGCTGGCCCAGATTTACCCCTACTCAGGGGCAGTATTAACCACAATTTACTCTATCGTTGTCCTGATGCGTCTCCTGAAGAAATTAATCGAGTGTGGCAACTGTGTGGTATCCATGAATTATTGGCGGAGTTACCCCAAGGAGAAGACACGAAAATCTCAGAAGGGGGTAAGGGTTTATCTTCTGGACAGCGACAACGGATCGCTTTAGCTAGGGCAATATTGGGCAATCCTGCGGTTTTATTATTAGATGAAATTGATGCTAATTTAGATGTGAAATCTTCTGCCATTGTTGATCAGGTTATTAATCATTATTCTGGAACCATTTTATTAATTACCCATCGTCCTGAACGTTTAGCTAATGTTGACATCATTTGGTATTTAGAAAATGGACGGTTATTAGAAGCGGGAGAGGCAAAAAAAATGTTACAAAATTATTCAGTTACTCGTTTATTTAATTCTCAGAAATTATTGACAACATTATCTTAATTAGAATTCTTCGTCAACATTAAATTCATCGCAGCTTTGGACATTTTTAAATTACTGTGATCTACTCCTTCTATTTCGATTAATTGCCATTGAAAATCAATGTTTTCTTCCATAGCAATTTTTTTAGCTGTTTCATAAAAAAACTGTCCCCTTGCTAATCGATGTGTTCCTTGTTCATTTGCTTGAGGAGTTTGACGGAGATGTTTATCATTTTCATCTGTGTCTTTTGTTCCTAATAGAATAATTAATTTTTTAGTTAATATCTGTTTTAACGTATTTTTTTCTAAACCTGAATCACCTAATCCATAGGGAAAAGGTGTTTCAAAATTGAGCATTGTGTACCATCCTGAATTCGCTGCGATCGCTGTTTTAAATCTTGCTTTTGGATTAAACATAACCAACCGATGAACAAATTGCGCCCCAGCTGAATGACCATAAATTATATAGTTTTCTGTTTCTAAATTTTGGTTTATTTTAACAGCATCAAAAATGCGTTCAATGGTTGTAAATGTCCATTGATTATGATCAATGGGTTTTCCTGAACGTTGAAACATATTACCCTGTTGATAATGACGACTTTTGGGATAATATTGTTTAGAAAATTCAGGAACTAATAAAATGAAATTATTTTGTTTTGCATAATTAGCCCAAATATTTCGATATTTTCTCCCATTTCTTTCTACACCATGTAAAACAAAAACAATAGGAGTTAATTTTGTAAGGATTACAGGAAAATAAGACCAAACGGTAATCGGTTTTTCTGGGTTTCCGTAATAATCAGTAAAGATAAACTTACCTTGTTCTGATGTTAATTCAGTTACATTAATAGATTGATTTTGCAACATTTTATGGAATCCTGAAAAAAGGATAGATCAATTAAATGATAGAGACATATTAACATTTTCTACTAAATCTTGAAAACGAAAAGGTTTACTAATATATTTTTTAATATTATAGCCTTCTCCTTTATTTTTAACTTCTCTTTGGTCTAAAGCAGTCATAATCATAACAGGAATTTGATTATCTTCATTTCTTAAATGCTGTAAAAAAGTCCAACCATCCATAATAGGAAGTCCTAAATCGAGAAGAACTAGATCAAATTGTTCTGTTTGGGTTAAAGATAAAGCATCTTTTCCATTGGTCGCAACTAATGTTATAAAACCTTGCTTATTTAAACCTTTTTCTATGAACTGTGCTAAGCGGGGTTCATCTTCAACAATTAAAATACGACTCATTGATTAATAAATTCTAAGTATAAATTATTTAGTATCCTTATTTTAACCTGTATTGGATGAAATAAGGATTTTTTGACACTTTTATTATTTTTATAATATCAATTTCTTAGTTTTGTAGGGTGGGCAAAGTTTTCTACTTTATGGGTAGTCCAGATAAATCTCTGAATTTGCCCACCCTACCGTCTTAAGATTTTATTTATAAACAGTCTCTAAATTGAAATGACTATAATTTATGCTATCCATTGATAACCAATACCCCTAACAGTAGCAATGGTATTTTTTCCTACTTTTTTACGTAAATAACCAATATAAACATCAACAATATTAGAACCAGGATCATAACTATAACCCCAGACATGATCAAGTAATTGTTGTCGTGTCATTATCTGTCCTTTATGGGAAATTAAAATTTCTAGTAAAGTAAATTCTGTGTTCGATACCTCAACTAATTGATTCTCAAGATAAACCTGACGACTGCGTAAATTAAGCACAATTTTTCCTGATTTTAACTCAGTTTGTATGGGTATAAAGCTATCAACTCGATTTTTGAGACGCAAACGAATTCTAGCTAATAATTCTTCAAACCGAAAAGGTTTTGTAACATAATCATCTGCACCTCCTTCTAACCCTGCTACTTTATCTTTTATATCATCCCTTGCTGTAAGAATAATAATTGGTAATGTTAATCCTTGACCCCGTAATTCTTCTAATAGGGTAAATCCATCTTTTAAAGGGAGTCCTAAATCTAATAAGATTAAGTCAAATTCCTGACTAAAAACCATATCTGAAGCCATTTTTGCATCAGCAGCAACCTCAACAATAAATCCATTTGCTTCTAAACCTTTCTTGAGAAAAGCAGCAATTTTAGGTTCATCTTCAGCAATTAAAATTCGATTCATAACTGTTGATATATAGTAATTAGGACAATTTTAAAGAGTATCATTAACTGGCAAAACAATAGTAAAAGTAGAACCTTTATCCACTTCACTAACACATTCTATCCAACCATTATGAGCTTCTACAATCGCTTTTACAATAGATAAACCTAATCCAGAACCTTCTCCATTTTGAATAGATTTCCCTTTATAAAATCGCTCAAAAATGTGTTGTTGTTCTTCTGGTTCAATTCCTTTTCCAGTATCGTGAACCCAAAGCTTAAGGAAATTTTTATCTTGATTAGAACCAATAACAATTAGGGATGTTTCTGTTGTATTTTGTACAGCATTTCTAACTAAATTCATCAATGCTTGAATGAGACGTTGACGATCGCCAATTATATTGATTGTCGCTTTATTTTCTAATAACCAATTACGGGAACCTAATCCCAGTGCTTTTTTATAAATATCTTCCATTAAACAAGCAATATTGATAACTTCTTTTTGCAGAAAATCAGGTCTTTCAGACTTAGCTAAAAGCATCAAATCATTAACTAAACGATTCATTCGATCTATTTCATCTAATACCAATGCGATGGTTTCTTTTTGTTCTTGAGGATCGTCTCCCATTAACTCAAGATGTCCTTGAATGATAGTAATGGGAGTTCTTAATTCGTGACCAGCATCATTAAGAAAATTTCGTTGACTTTCAAAAGCAAATTCAAGACGATTCATCATTTGATTAAAGGTATTTGTCAGATCATAAATCTCTCCATATCCTGTAACATCAATTCGTTTTTTAAGGTCAAATTCGTCAATTACATTCGCAGTTTTAGCAAGCGATCGCAAAGGACGTAATATTTTATCAGAGGCTAACCAAGCGAAAATAAAGGCTATTATTAATCCTGTAACTAAGACCGCTATAAATATGATTAAAATGTCAAAAGCTTCTGCTCTTTCTCCAGTTCTTAAGTGGATTGCCACAAAAAGTCCTTTTGTTTTCTGATCAATAATAATGGGGTTAATGGCATATTTAAACTTATCAACTTCTCCCCAATATTGCTTTGGTTTTATAAGAGAATTTTGATTAAAATTAAGAAAACTGGTTATCAATGCTGATTCATTTTTAATATATGTAGGCAAACGCGGCGGAACAGAACGATAAATTTTTTGATCAACAATAGTAATTAAAAAATTATCATCTTCAGGAATAACGCCATCCAAAAATTCATCCAATTGTTCTTTGATCTGATCTGAATTAATATCTTCTTTTGCTTCATTTAAGTGAACTTCTTTAAATCTTTCAAAAGACTTAATTTCTTCTTTTAGATTTTCCTCAACTCGACTATCAACTTGATAAAAAACAATTAGGTATATAATAGGAATGGAAAAACCAGTAAATACTAACATTAAGCTAACGTACCACAATAAAATCTGAGAACGGGCTTGCCAAAATAAACCTTTTTGTTTGATAATTTTATTTTTAGAGTCAATTTGGTTTATGAAAAAATCCTGTATCATTTATAAGTTCATCCTAAAATAAATGAATGATGAGTGGTTTTTAGCTGTCTTAGTGTACCTATAACCAGAGGGGATGTCAGTCCCAAAAACAGAGTATCTTAATGCTTTTTACAGTTATTTTTTTGGACGAGAAGTGGAAATAAGTGGAAATGAATGTCTATGTTTAACAGATTCATGGGTTTTAAGAATCCTTTAATGAACTAATAAATAAGAAAGATTAAAAACTAGGGAATAACCATCAGTTTCTGATTATTCAATTTTTTGTATGGAGCATCCCAAAGTTGTAAATTGTCTTTGATTTATAATAGTTTATAGTTATGAATTTCCCTCTGTCTCCCTATCTCCCCGTCTCCCCGTCAAACTCCCAAGATACTTTTTCTGCAAAAATGGGATGCTCCTTTTTTGTACTGCTATGGCATGATAGAAACGCTAGTATAGATAAAATAAATTTTCACTTTGTTGAATCTCTTAAAAAAAATTTTATGGAAATTCCTGCGCCTCATAAAATTAATCGTCCTCTACCCTGGATTTTAGCCCTTATGACAGGGGGACTCCTGCTGGTTGGGGTATTAACCTATAGAATGGCCAAAACTCCCGTTTCTGAGAGTAAACTGGAGAAAATGACCGTTATTGCCCAACGGGAAACTCTAGCCGTTGATATCGAAGCCAGTGGAGTGGTTGAACCCATTGAAAGCGTTAATATTAGTCCCAAAAACCCAGGACGGTTAGTGGAATTGCGCGTTGAACAGGGGATGAAAGTTAAAAAAGGGCAAATTTTAGCCCTGATGGAACATACAGAGATTAAAGCCGAAGGAAAATATGCCGAAGCTAACTATAATCAAGCTTTAGCAGAATTAGACGCAGCTAAAGTCCGTATTCCCAGTGAAATTCAACAGGCACAAACCCGTTATATTCAAGCGCAAACCCAACTCGAACAAGCTAAAGCCAGTTTAAAAAGGGCTGGTGAACGAATTCCTAAAGAAATTGACCAAATTAAAGCTCAAATCGTATCTGCCCGCTCTAGTTTACAGTTAGCTGCTTCCCGCGTTAAACGGAACGAAGAACTACTTCAAGAAGGGGCTATCACTCAAGATAGATTTGATGAACTGCTCAATACCTATAATAATGCTCAAGCCAACCTTATTGAGCTTCAAACTAAGCTAGAACAAGCAAATCAAACAACCCAACCAGAAATTGACCAATTGAAACAAGAAGTCCTGCAAAGGCAAGCAACGGTCGCTGAGGCACAAATTCAACTCGAAGAACATAAAAGAACCGCTCAAACAGAAATAGCTCGCTTAGAATCCGCTAGTCAGGCAGCTAAAGCCCAATTAGAACAGGTGGTGATTCAATTCCAAGATACCGCCATTCGCGCCCCATTCGACGGCATCATAACCCAAAAATATGCTGATCCAGGAGCGTTTGTCACCCCCACCACCTCCGCCTCCAGCACAGCCTCAGCTACCTCCAGTTCAATTTTAGCCATAGCGCGGGGCTTAAAAGTGGTGGCTAAAGTACCAGAAGTGGATATTGCCATGATTAAACAGGGGCAACCCGTGATGATTACCGCCGATGCTTATCCGAATGAAACTTTTCAAGGCCAAGTGGTTTTAATCGCCCCAGAAGCCGTTGTAGAGGAAAATGTGACCTCATTTGAAGTGACCATTGCCTTAGTAACGGGACGAGATAAATTATTATCCCGCATGAACGTAGATGTAAACTTTTTAGGGGAAGAAATTACAGATGCGTTAGTGGTTCCCACCGTCGCCATTGTGACTAAAAATGGGGAAACGGGGGTTATGGTAGCGGATGAAAACAATAAACCCCAATTTAAACCCGTTACCATCGGTCAAGTGTTAGATGAAAAAACCCAAATTCTTTCTGGTTTAACCACTGGAGAGAGGGTATTTATTGATTTACCCGAAGAAGAAAAACAGAAATCACTATTTTAATTAATACTCCTATGAATTTTTTAGACAGTGTTAAAATGGCAACCTCTATGTTAGCTGCCAATAAATTACGTACTAGCTTGACTATGTTAGGAATGATTATTGGGAATGCTTCGGTTGTTGCTACGATTGGTATTGGTCAAGGGGCTGAAAACTTAGCTACTGAACAGTTAAATGAATTAGGTCCAAAAGTTCTTTTTGTCGTTCCTGGAACCCGTAAAGCTCGCCGTGCTACCCTGGATTTACCGAAAACGTTAGTGTGGGAAGATGCTCAAGCGATCGCTCAACAAGTTCCTACTGTAGCTAGTGTTGCACCCGAAAGAAATCAACGACAACTAATTAATTATAAAAGCGAAAATACCAGTGCTTTATTAATTGGAACTACGCCAAACTATCCCAAAATTAGAAGTTTTCCAGTAGAAAAAGGACGGTTTATTAATCAGATCGATCTCCAACGTAATAAGAGAGTTGCTGTCATTGGACAAGACATTGTTGATCGCTTTTTTAAACTTAGCGATCCCATTGGTGAATCCATTAGAATTAAAAATATTTCCTTTGAAATTATAGGAGTGATGGCTCCGAAAGGATCTTTAATTGGTACTAATTTAGATGAAACAGTGTTAATTCCTCTAACTACTATGGCCAATCAAATTGTGGGAAAAACCTCTCCCTACGGCTTACAATTGAGTTGGATTAATGTAGAAGCAGAAGATGTTGATAGCGTATCGGCTGCTCAATTTCAAATTGAAAATTTATTAAGATTAAGACATCAAATAACCAACGAGGATGACTTTGGGGTAGAAAGTTCAAAACAGATGTTAGATATTGTGGGAAGTATTGCCACTGGGTTAACAGTAATGTTGACTTTTTTAGCAGGAATTTCTTTGATTGTTGGTGGCATTGGGGTGATGAATATTATGTTAGTTTCAGTGAGTGAAAGAACCTCAGAAATTGGACTTAGAAAAGCATTGGGAGCTAGTCAAAGCGATATTTTAGGACAGTTTTTAATTGAAGCCGTTATTATTTCTGTTTCTGGGGGAATTGTTGGTATTTTAACTGGGGTAAGTTTAGTGACATTGGTAGGATTAATTTCTCCTTTATCCACTACAATTTCTTCTGTTTCTGTCATTGTTTCCTTAGCAGTTTCCAGTGGCATTGGTCTAGGTTTTGGGGTGATTCCTGCTCAAAAAGCTGCTAAACTTGATCCGATTGTTGCCTTAAGAAGTTCTGTTTAAGTAATCTAGTAAATTTAATTTGAGTAATCATTTTTAAAATCAACTGTTATAAAAAATATTATACCAGTTCTCAAAAGTTATTAGAGACTTCAGTGGTCATTATATTTAGCCTCATTTGTTTGCACAAAGTGAAGTATCCCTTTATCTGCTTCTGTTCCATAAAACAACATCAATTTACCTGGAGTATCTAAATTCATACGATTTACTGATTCAAGAGCAGAAAAAAATTGAAATTCTTGGTTCATTATGGATGGCTCACAAGCTCTTTGGGTTGCCTGCAATGTTCCAAAGGAAAGTTGATTTTTAACTTGTTTAAAAGATCCACCAAACCGATTGCATCCACCAAATCCCAACACTTGATCGCCCTTAAAATTTAAAGACAGTTCTATTTTGGGCAGAAGTTCAACAGTAGAATCTTGATACTCCCAATGATCGAGTCGCCAAGAATAGTTTCTCAAAGTAGTAGACTGGGAAGATTGCGTGGAAGACATAAGTGATATGGGAGTTGAAAAGGTTGTTGTATAAGCTAATAGAGGAGGGTTAAAAATCACAACCAACATTATAATTACAGTTATAATTAACACACCCTTGAGAATAATAATCTTCATTTTCATGATAACTGGAACAGTAAAAAGTGTCCTTAAAATCAATGAACGTGAAATTAATATCTTTAGGGTTTAGAGGATTTTAAAACCCTAAAGATATTAGTTTTACACAAGGAAAAACTGGTCTATCTAATTTAAGTAGATGCAACTAAACAAAAGACTATATTTAGTCTAATACCTTAGGAGATCAGCGACAACGTCCCCTACTTTGAAGTTTCCAGCCAGAGAATGCGGGATTGTCACAAGCATCATAAACAAGTTTCCCAATATTACCTGCCCCACGACTACCATAGGCAGAGTTAGGAAATTCGACATTTTGTCCAAACCAAGAAGCACCCTGCATTTGGATATTAGGATTAGTATAACCCCAGCTTGTAACTCCTACAACAACATTACGCACGGTTGCCGAGCCATATTGTTTTCCTGACGGACTAATACCAAAGTTTACAAGCCAGGGGCCACCACTAGAACCTCCAGTCATGTTTGAACCTAGCCAAGTATTTTTGAGATTACCACTAGCCTTGAGGGCACCATAGGCTGTATTGATTTCCATCCTTTGTCCTGAGTCTAGCGAGCCAGGATATCCAAGCTGAGTAATGCTTGCAAATCGCTTATTACCGAAGACACCTTGAAAGCTGTTAGTTGGTATCGCATAGCTATAACCGTTCCAGCCATAACCGTACCAGCCAGTAACATTACCTGCCTGTTGGCCTCTACTGTTATTGTTTAGCGCAACCAAAGCAATATCATTGTTACAAACAACACCTGTAGTGCTACAAGTATCTGTCCCGTTATAATAGCTTGTAGGAATCAGGTATTGTGAGCTTTCAAAAAATGTGTAGGGTTCGCTACCACCATTTTTAGCTGGTACAAATTTAACCTTTCTCGCCCATCCATTTCCTTTTTTTCCATAGTCATGGACGCAGTGTGCTGCGGTAATCAGTAAGCTTCTTCCAATCATTGAAGCGGAACAAATATAGTTGTAAGTGTTTCCACCAATCGCCATATACAATTTCCCGGCTCTTCTGTATGGATTAGCTTGAGCAGGATTAGTTGTGCCTCCTAAAACACGCGAACCAGTGTATGCTATTTGAGAAGTTCCAAAAGCTTCTGGAACTTCTACATCTTCCTCATCCGATGATGCATAGCTATAACCAGGATCACCTTTTACTACAGCAGATTTGCTAGAAGCAAGTTCGGTGAGTTCAGTATATGTAGGTATTAAGGATCGCTCTTGAAGTTGATCCTCAGGTAAAGTATCAAATTCCTGATCCATGTATGATTGGACATCTAGATCAGCCGATGATGAGACGGTTAACTCATTTTTTTGTGATTGATTTACGTCTGAAAGTTTTGTTTCTGTTTTAATGAAAAAGTTTCCTTCGTCATCAATTCCTAAGTCAAAAAAAGTTTTCGAACCTTCCAAACGTAATACTTTTCCCTTAGTATTTTCCCCAGATTGAGAGATTTGTTTAATGATCAATGGTGGACTATCATTGCTGATTTGATTAGCAAATGAAGGTGCATTGAAACTAAAAGCTAGAAAAAAAGTTGAAAGTAAAATGCTGATTATTCTTTGTAATTTTGAAATCATAGTTATTACCCGGATTTCTCAGGAATATTCTTACACAAGCTAAAAATCTTGTCTATTAAAATTAATAATTATTAATCAAAAATTATCGTTAAGAAACGTTTATAACAAAGTTAATAAATAGTTGGACATAAGTAAACATCACTGTATTAACTTATGTTAAGAATAAGGAGGCGGTCTCGCTCCGCGAGTGCGGCTGCACCGCTAAAAAAAGTCCGATTTCAAAACCCTAATTCTTATTCAAGAGTCAAACATAAATAAACAATATTTTATGTTAAGAAATGATTTTCAAATTGTTGCTGAATCTTTAAGCAAAAAATAATCGTTGAGCCTTGATTTTAAGAGAATTTCAGAAGAAGTCCCCAACTATAAATTTAACTTCTGTGCTGTTGCGCCGCAGATTCGCTGTGGAACTTCTGACTTCATTCAAACCGTCATCCCTAGGTTCGGAAACCTACACTACCCTATAAAACCCCTATCCCGTCACCATAGATATGAGTGATAAATACTCAGAGAAACCCATTATTAATACTTAGGCTGACTAACAGCATTGAGTAAGTTATATAGTAATTAAGGAGTATAGGATATGGGAAAAGTTGTCGGAATTGATTTGGGAACGACTAACTCTTGTGTTGCGGTAATGGAAGGGGGAAAACCCACTGTTATCGCTAACGCTGAGGGGTTTCGTACCACCCCCTCTGTGGTCGCTTATGCCAAAAACGGCGATCGCTTGGTAGGACAGATCGCTAAACGTCAAGGGGTAATGAACCCCGAAAATACCTTTTATTCGGTTAAGCGTTTCATTGGTCGTAAACATGAAGAAGTGACCAACGAAGCGACGGAAGTCTCTTATAAAGTCTTACGAGATGGCAATGGAAACGTTAAATTAGACTGTTCTGCCCAAGGAAAACAGTTTTCCCCTGAAGAAATTTCTGCCCAGGTTCTCCGCAAGTTAGTAGAAGATGCGAGTAAATACCTCGGTGAAACCGTTACCGAAGCAGTAATTACCGTTCCTGCTTATTTTAACGACTCTCAACGTCAAGCCACCAAAGATGCAGGAAAAATTGCGGGAATTGAAGTAAAACGGATTATTAACGAACCCACAGCAGCGTCTTTAGCTTACGGGTTAGATAAGAAAAGTAACGAAACCATCCTAGTATTCGACTTAGGGGGTGGAACCTTCGACGTATCCATCCTAGAAGTAGGTGACGGTGTATTTGAAGTATTAGCCACTTCTGGAGACACCCATTTAGGGGGTGACGACTTTGATAAGAAAATTGTTGATTTTCTCGCCGGTGAATTTCAGAAAAACGAAGGGATCGATCTACGCAAAGATAAACAAGCACTACAACGGTTAACCGAAGCAGCAGAAAAAGCTAAAATTGAACTTTCTAGCGTTACCCAAAGCGAAATTAACCTTCCCTTTATTACCGCTACCCAAGAAGGGCCTAAACATCTCGATACCACTTTAACACGGGCAAAATTTGAAGAACTCTGCTCCGATCTAATTGATCGCAGTCGCATCCCCGTAGAAAAAGCCATGAAGGATGCAAAACTCAGCAACAGCGATATTGATGAGGTGGTACTGGTTGGGGGTTCCACTCGTATTCCTGCGGTACAAGAATTAGTCCAGAAAATCTTAAACAAAGAACCCAATAAAGGGGTTAACCCCGACGAAGTGGTAGCGATGGGTGCAGCCATTCAAGGGGGTGTCTTAGCCGGTGAAGTTAAAGATATTCTCCTCCTAGACGTAACGCCTCTATCCCTCGGTGTGGAAACCCTCGGCGGTGTCATGACCAAAATTATTCCCCGTAACACCACCATTCCCACCAAAAAATCGGAAGTCTTCTCTACCGCAGTTGATGGCCAAAGCAATGTAGAAATTCATGTTCTGCAAGGGGAAAGAGAAATGGCCAAAGATAACAAAGACTTAGGGTTATTCCGTTTAGATGGTATTCCCCCTGCACCCCGTGGCGTTCCCCAAATTGAAGTTACTTTTGATATTGATGCCAACGGTATCCTCAATGTTACGGCGAAAGACAAAGGAACTGGTAAAGAACAGTCCATCAGTATTACTGGAGCTTCTACCTTACCCGATACAGAAGTGGATCGCATGGTTAAAGAAGCAGAAGCTAACGCCAGCGCAGATAAGGAACGTCGGGAGAAAATTGATCGCAAGAACCAAGCTGACTCTTTAGTGTATCAAGCTGAAAAACAACTCACCGAATTAGGGGATAAAGTGCCTGCAGCCGATAAAACCAAGGCTGAAGGCTTGATCAAAGATCTCAAAGATGCGATCGCTCAAGACAATGACGATCAAATCAAGTCCTTAACCGAAGAGTTACAACAAGTTCTCTACAGCATTGGTAGCAGTGTCTATCAGCAAGCTGGTGGCGCGCCAGGTGCAGCCCCTGATGGTGGTGATGCGGGTACACCTCCTGGTGGTGGTGGTTCCTCTGATAGTGGTGATGATGTCATTGACGCAGAATTTTCAGAGTCTAAATAATGACCATCTAAACCTAAGATAATTTTTAGGAGCATCTTTGTTAAGATGCTTCTAAAACCGAGTTTAACCCATAGGTACAGTTATCCTATGGGCTCTCTATTTTGCCACAATGTTTACTATAGGGAATATCTATCTTCGATATCTTTAAAAGTTTTTTCAAGCTTTTTAGAAGCTTGTTCATCGTATGCACGTTTATTTTCAACTTTTTCTGCTAAGTAATATTGTTCAGTTGCATATTCAAGAAGATCGTCTTTAAAAGAATCAATAATCGCGAAGATTATCTCTTTTAATCTCGCTAAACTTTCCAAAGTCAAATCAAAATCATTAATTGAGCTTAGATCGAGTTGACTGCCATGACCAATGGCATTTCTATTGTTAATTAACTGTTCATTTAAGTAGTGTTCTCGTATCTTTAGACAATCTTTATATTCGATACCTAAAGTATCACAAAATCCACGAAAGATTTTAGGGGTTAAGTTTGACTGAGTATTAATAAAACTTTTATTTTTTTCATTTAAAATATTGTTAGGAACAGAAAATTTGGCTTCTTCTTTAGCCATTATTTTATTAAGTAATTGTACTTCATTTACCAAACTAAGACTATCATTATCTTTAATACAATTATTTATTACTCCCTTAAGTGTTATAGCCTTAAAATTTAAAGCTAATTCTTTATGTTTCAGTTTATTTTCAGAAATAAATATTAAATAAGATTTACTACTTTGTTTGATAAATCCTTCCCAATGAGCATACAAGATTAACAAAAATGACTTAAGGATCACTTCAATATTTTTTTCTTGGCAAAGTAACCATAAATCAGAAACTTCCTTTTTTCTCCATGCCAAATCTTTTTGTAAAGTTTCTTCAAATTTTTCAATCTTCATCTAGAAAAATAATCAGTTGAAAGTTCAGCTAATCCTTTAAATCTTGGTAAAGCTTTCATTCCCCTTTTAAGCAAATTCTGTGCTTCTGAAGTTTGATAAAGTGCCTTCACCTTATTAATAAAATTATCTTTGCCAATTTGTTCTAATTTATCTAAATTGTTAGCTACTCCAGAAGCGATTAATTCAAAACTAGCGATAGAAAATTGCCCTTTAAACTTATCTTCATCTGAATTATATTTTTTAAAAGAATCGATTTCAAGTGTATTTTTTAGAAAATCAAACGTTCTTTTAAAAATCTCTATTTCTTCATCAATTTTAAAATCTGGGTCTGTGATCAGCTTTGCTGTTTGATCATCAATAAAATCCTTTAAAAGACTTGTACTCATTTGATATTCCTTGTAGTTTGTTTTCCCATGTTTGGCAATGAAAAATCTCAGGATTAATTCCATATGATATTCTTTTGCTAATTTATCTTGAGATAAGCACAAACATTTTGTAAAATTTTCATATTCTTTTAAATCATTTATCTTATCATAAAAACTTTCATCGAGCATGATAATCAGGCAATTTCTCATTTCCTGATCTTCTAGGTGTATACCTCCTGAGTTTAAACGTTTAAATAATTCATATTGAGACTGGAGACTATTCTCTGTCAGTATTATGTTTATATCTAATTTTGAGCGTCTAAATATTCTTTGTAAATCTTGAGGCAAATCATCCCATTTGGAATCTACTATTGATGGTAAGTATTCACATTCGGTTAACTTTAAAGGTTCTTTATCCTTTAAATTTCCAGTTAACTGCAGCAGAGTAGAAACTCTTTGAACTCCATCTACAATAGTCCATTGACCACTAGATTGTTGAGCAACAAAAATCTGAGGTATGGGTATTCCAATTAGAATAGACTCAATAAATTTAGTCTTTTGGTCATCATTCCAACGAAATAGTCGCTGAAAAGCAGGATTAAGGATTAAATCTTTATCTCGATACAAATTGATAATTTCACCAATAGACATACTATAGCTATCAGTCTTTATTTGTTGTCTAGCTATTTTTAACTCATTTAATAAAGTTTCTTGTTTATTCAATGTCTTTTCTTTCCATTTTGATGATTAATTTGCGGTTATTGTTCATAAGGACCAAGAAATCGATCGCCGTTAAAATGAATCATATGGGTTGGAGCTTCGGCAGTCCAAACTTCTGTTTCCCAAGAAATATCTGCTAAGTATTTAGCCATGGTTTTGCGATCCGGAAAAGCAGTCACATAAATCAAACCAGGGGTTGCTTCAGCAAAAAGTTTAGCTAGTTCCCTATGACGTTTACTATCTACAGCACCGTGACTGGTAACAGATTCAATCAATAATAACCAATCTTTCTCAGGCCAGTAAAGAATAACATCTGGTAACTTCCCTTTTTGCTCGACTATAACACCTAACTCAGCCAACCTTTCTGGTTTGAAAAAGTCCTTCTTAGCTCCTGTATCCCCTAGATAAATAACTTCCGAACCAGGTACAAAACGAGGACCAAATTCCATCACAATATCCCTTATCAACTGACTGTGATTTCCTGGACTGAGCTTAATCTCCGTGCCATCATCCAATGTCAAAGGAATCATCTCCATTTCTCGTTCTTTGGCATACTGAGTGAGAGGGGTGCTGAGGTTTCCTCAGCATACCCAATCGAAGCTTTAGTGATCAAAGTCTCTCTATGTTCCAGCCAATCTGCTAACGCTGTTTCCCATTCATTAGTACCGTATTTAACCAACATATCAAAAAGTTCAGTAGTGATTTGATAACAAGCTTTGGGGCTGTTCACAGGGCGATCTGGTCGATCTGGATTGTACAAACAAAGTCCACCATCAATAAACTGATGAAGCGTTTGCCGTCGGAAAGTTTCACGAGTATTAGGCGCGTATTTTTTGCCATAGAATTCTTCACACCAATTCATAATTGGGGTTACACCAATCATCGGTCGTTCCAAATCGCTCCACGAACCATTTGCTTTAAGATCGATTAAAGATAATAGAGTGAGTGCAGAACGCTCATTTTGCTGCGCTCTGGGCATTCCCAACAAAGCTAATATCTCTAATGCTTGGTCAATCTTTTCCTGAACAGCCAGAGGATTATCATTATTACCTACCATTTTTGCTAGTTGCTCTTCTAATATTTCATCAATTTGTTTTTGTGATAAATTTGCACTATGAGCTTTATTCCCCAACAACTTCAACGTTTTTAAATCT
>JAAUYD010040616.1_pt1 | contig 36988 bp, 26 predicted proteins | sample 7278101 | NCBI WGS metagenome assembly JAAUYD01 (sample SAMN14350128, study PRJNA611818) | marine sediment metagenome | isolation source: surface marine sediment (0.6m) | place: French Polynesia: Moorea | collected 2018-08
CAAAGTCAATGCATCTCATTTTTGAAATGCTGAGGACGGGACGGTCTGCACGAGATCAATCCTAATTGATCGGTAGGCCTTCAAAGTCAATGCATCTCATTTTTCAAATGGCGAGGATGGTACCCACTGGGGGCGGCTGCGAGGCGTTGGGAGGATCATGAGGAGGCGAGCGCACCTCCTATCTTCGGCCGGTTTGTCTCATCGGCAAGCGTATCGATGGAATGGTGACCCCTGCTAGGTCATTCGGAACTGGACGCCATGGCCATTAGGATCGCGCCACACGACGACCCCTGTGACCTCGGTGGGGGGGGCCAGGTGGCGGGAAGGCAGTTTGAGGGTAACTTCTTGGCCGACATCAGGGCTGTCGGGGGTCTCTATGTAGGCACCTTCCGCATGCCAATTGCGGATCAGTCCCGTCTGACGTTGATTGCAATGGATATACTCGAAATTGAGACAGCAGGTATGACGCTCGTGCCGGCGGGCTTCCCGCCGGCGGAAGCACACCCGTCCCAATAGTTCAAGGGGCTGGGCATTGCTCATCGAAGTGACCAGGCGACTATGGAAGCGATAGAGAAACGATAGATCGAACAGCCGCAATCCGATCATGCGACACCCCCTCTTGGTAGCACGTTTGGAATCGGACTATGGTGAACAGGTGCCTGACGGGCGCCTTCAGCATTGAATGAAAAATGGGTAAGAAGAGGTTTGGTGGTGAAACGGCAGGGAGCATAGCCCAACATCACTCTCTTGGCAAGCGATTTATCCGCGAGTTGGGGTTCAGCTATCCGATTTTACCATTTCATTCTGGGTGATTGCCCAGATCATCCAAACTGCCGACGCTTCTGTGTCGGTGGTGGATCACCGGTAAGTTTGGCGGACGTAAACGGCAAAGGCCCCACAAACGGGGCCTTTGCTTGGGAGGAGGAGGGCTTGGGCTGTTGAAAGCGAATACCGTCGGTCGGCAACATTTACTGCATGAAGGTGATCGATCCGTCACCAGAGCCTTTCGACAGGGGATTACTGAACGAAGATGGGGGTCTCAAACGCGACGCCCATGCCGGAATTGGCGTTGCGCACCACAATCCCTTTGGATTTGATGGGCGTTAACGCATCTATCCAGGAAAAGGTCATACAAATCTCAGTACCCACGGCCAATCGTTCGCGCGTGCGAATAAAGGCGCCCTGCTGACTGAGGTTATCGATGAAATCACGATAGACACGGTCATTGATGACATAATCCACCGGTATGAAGCATCGCCGCCGAGAGCCTCGCCGGCGTTCCGATCTGTTCCATTGAGCGTCCGATGATGCAGTGGCAAGGCCGACCATAGTCAATCTCCTATGCGCTTTTTTGGTTCTTTGAAGGAAAGCGGGCTGGCGGTGTTACCTTCGCCAGCCCGCATCCAACAAGAGAGAAGGAGGTAAAATGAAAGAAGGCTTGCCATCTTCTTTAGCAACTCCCTTGCCAACACTATGAGTTTTGCCTGCCAAATTTATCTAATATAATAATATCTATATCTTATATGAATTCTTCCCAATTTGACGATTCGATATCGCTCGTTGTGTCAACGTGGGCTGCCAAATAAATGACGGGTGTTGGCGCGACCGACGCCCTGCAGTCACATGGGTCGCAGCAACACTGTCAAGTGGAGAACATCACCCCTGAACTGCGCTCGATCCGATGGGCGAGAGCGGCTTGGAGCTCTCCGGGTCGAGCAAGCAGGAACAAGCGTTCCCGGGCGCGGGTCACACCGGTGTACACGATTTCTCGGCAGAGCAATCGGTGGCGGGGATCACCGGGAAACACCAGCAACACATCGGCGTACTCGGAGCCCTGACTCTTATGAACCGTGGTTGCAAAGGCCGGCTCCCAGTCGCTGAGCGTCTGGATCGGGGCGCTGATGAACGCCTTGCCGCGCTGCACGAAGATACGCGGATTCCCCCGATCGTCGGTAAGGGCGACGCCAACATCGCCGTTGAACAGCTGGCGGAGGTGATCGTTGCGGGTAATGAGGAGAGGGGCACCGTTAAAAAGCCCCGTGGCGGGATCGGTCACCAGGCCGTACCGACCCACGAGGTAATTGACCACCAGCCGATTCACCGCTCGGCTGCCTGACGGCCCGCGGCGGGCCATGGTGAGAATCCGAGCGCGGTCCATTTGGGAGAACAATTGAAACAGCTTCTCGGACAACTTCCCCTCCGTCACCGCTTCGGCGGTGGCACCATTGAGGGCGGCGGCGGTATCCAAATAGGCGGCTTCGGCCCCGTCAACTGGGCTGGCATAGAAATGGTCCGCCCAGGATGTGAGGATCGGCGTTAACATCGAGGCTGCCCCGCTGCGGGCCTGGGATTCGATCAGGGCGCAATTGTCCGGCGGTAGGGTCAACGCCTGGTTCATGCTGCAACGGGCCACCATCGGCTGGCGCCCTGCGTTAAACGCCTGCGCCAGACGAGCCAGTTTGCGTCCGGAGCGATATGAGGTTTCCAAGATCACCAGGCTGCCCTGCAGCGGGTGAAATTGGCGCGTCGCTTCCGTCTCGGCTGGGAGCGCCGCTGCTGGATCGTCACGGGGCACCATTTCGGCAAAGACAGCACCGGCCTGAACGGAAGGTAGCTGGTCTTTGTCCCCCAGCAGGATCAGCCGAGTACGACCGGGATCTGCGGCCTGGAACAGGTAATCCAACATGGCCACGTCGATCATGGAGACCTCGTCCACGATCACGACCCGCTGCGGCAGCGGCAGATCGGCGCCATAGAGGTAGCGCTGCTGGTGTGGCCGGTAGCGCAGCAGCCGATGCAGGGTATTGGCGCTTAGCTCCAACAGAGGACGCTCAGCGGCAGTGAGGGCAGCTATGCTGGCCAAGTAGGTTTGAATGGCCTCGCGCATCCGCTGAGCGGCACGCCCCGTCGGTGCCGTGAGGCAGATCTGCTCAGCGCCGAGGCCACAGGCCGCGAGCAGCCGCAGCATGTTGACCAAGAGAGAGGTTTTGCCGGTTCCAGGACCGCCCGAGACCACTACGAAACAGCGCGTCAGAATCAATCGCAGAGCGGCCCGCTGCTGCGGATCGGCGATCAGAGGGTGGCGATCCTTTCCCAACCGGATGACCCTCTCAGGTCGCCACAGATCCGTGATGAGCGACTCGATCTGGTCTGGTGCGCAGATGGGGCGCTCCACTTGATCGAGGAAGGCCTCGAGGCGGGCCTTGAGGCGCCGCTCGTGGCGGAAGAAACGCTGAAAGTAGAGCAGATCGGTAAGGTGCCGCCCTTCACCGACTGAAACCCGTATCAGGGGAGCGCGCCGGTCGGCGCCGGGCCTCGCCACGAGTCCCCGATAGGTGCCCAGCCTGAGATTGTTGCAAAAGCCTTCCAGATGGCGCCTCACCTCATTTTCACGATCGGGGGAGTGGTAGCGCAGGAGCTGTTCGGGGGTCAGCTTGAGACAGACACTGCCTTCATTGAGGGCACTGAATAGCCATGCCAGCAACATCAGCAGGTGGGGGTCTCGGGTGTGGCCGCTGAGGGCCAGCAGGTCGCCCATCGTGAGGGTGTCCAAGGCGGACAGCGGTAGTTGCGCCAGTAGGGGGGTCAGCGTGTCCAGCAACGATCCGCAGATGGGGCGCAGCAGCTCCAGCGCGGACGTTGGCGCGCCAAATCCTCGGGGAAAAGATCCGGAGGGCTGTGCAATGTGCTTAGGCATGGCAGCGCTCCAGCTGATGGCCGAGATCCCGCTCCAGCTCTGCCAGCGACCCAATCCGCTCCGGCGGCGCGTAAAAAACGCCGCTGCCCGGCTCACGGCCCATTCCCCGCAGATAGATATAAAAAACGCCGCCGAAGTGGGCCTGGGGTTCGAAACGGGGGCCCATGCAGCGGCCCAGCCAGCGCAGGGTGGCCAGCGCGTAAATGCGGTACTGAAGATGGTAACCCGCCGCCTGCATGCCGGCCGCTATGGCATCGGCGTGGTAACCATCCGCCAGGTAGTTGGACTTCCAGTCGAGGATGTAATAACGGCCCCCATGATAGAATAGCAGATCCACGAAGCCGCGCAGATATCCCCCTTGGGATGGCGACTGCCGGTCGGTCTGCTCCCCTAAATGGCAGTAGAACTCCGGTTCATGGAGGCGCATCTGGGGAGGCAGATCTCCCAAAAAGAGGGGCTTGTCACCACAGGGGATGGGGGTGCACAGCGTATTCCATATCAACGCCGTCACTTCGGGCTGCCATGCCGGTGCGATCTGAAATTGTCGCATCCGTTGTCGAACATACTCCTGACAGGCTGTGTCGATCTCGGCGGCGCGCCCAGCGGCCCTGACGACGCCATAGTCGATCTTTTCCAGTAGGTCGTGGAGCAGAGATCCCATGCGGGTGCCGCCGGGGAGCCGATCGCCTGGATGACGGCCCACCGTCTGTGCGGGATCTGCCGGATCTTCAGGCGTCTCGATCGGGTAGGTCGCGTTCAATCCAGTCGGCGATTCACCATGCATCTCATCTGCGGCACCGCCAACATCCGATTCTGGCCAGCCCTCCGCAATGGAAAAGGATGCCCTGTTTGCACGCTGTGCTGAAGGCGCCTGGGGTGCATGCTGCAGACGGGTGAAAGAGGCCACCGCAGCGCGGCGATCCACGAAACTGGGTTGGGCCGGAAACACCGGCTGCGGTAGTGCTTCACCCGCCGCTGTGTCCACTGCCGCATCCTTGACGGCTGCGCGCTTTGTAAATGGGATGCCCTCCGGCACCAGCCATGTCACCGCCTGGGCCCACACCGTGTCAGGACCGAAACCGGCCGCCAACGCCGGCGCCAGGAGGCGGCTCGTTGGCCCCACCCATGGCATTCGCCGGTCGGACCGATAAAAGGGCAGATACAATTTAAGCTGAGCCCTGGTCAGGGCGACATAGAGCAAACGCTTGTCTTCGTCCAAGGCCTCTTCCAGGCAGGCCGCCTTTCCGCTGTCGCCGGTGAGGTCGATCACCTTGCGCCAGCGGGGCGCATCGCCGGATGGCTGCGGTGCATGGTAGATGGCCAGCCCCGCGCTTGCCGCCTGGGTCAATCCGCCGGCCACGAACACGACGGGGAACTGCAGGCCTTTGCTGACGTGCATGGTCATGAGCTGAACCTTGGGCGCCTCAGTGTCGATCTGATGCAGGTCAGCTTCGGGGTCATCAGAGCGAGATGACTCCCGCAAGGTATCCAGATGGGCCGCGACGCCCCTGAGATCAAAGTTCTTCTCATAGATCGCCTGCTGAAGGTAGATGCGCAGCTGGGTCCAGTTGGATTCAAGACGGTCCCACTGGGGCGAGAGCGACTGTCGAAAAAAAAGACCGGATTCGCCATACAGACTGTCAAAAAGACGGCTCCAGCGTCCCGCCAAGGCCAGTTCGCGCCACTGGTGCAGGCACTCTCGAACAGCGGGTGTTTCGGCGGGGTGATCCTCGGCGGCCAATTGTGCTGGTCGTCGGTCGAAAAAGGGGGACAACAATGCCGCGTTGCGTCGACCCCGGGATTGGGGGTCGGCGATGGCGTGCAGCACCAGGCTGAGGTGGAAGGCCTCTTCCGAGTGAAACAAACCGGGCTTCTTGTAATGGGCATAGGGAATCATCTGACGCTGGAATTCTCGCTCCACAAGGGTGGCTTCGGTACGGCTGCGGATGAGAACGCAGATGTCGCCATAACCGAGCCGCTTCGGGGGTGATGATTTTCCCGGCGCGCCATATTCGAGACAGCCGGGGCCCATCAGGTGTCGAATCTCCGCAGCGATCGCGGTCGGCAGACGATACTTTGCCCCACGCACACTCTCTTCGCCGCTGAGGTCGAAAACTGTCACGGCCCGCCGGCCGGTATCATCGCGGCTTACGGCAAACTTGAGCCGCTCTGCCGGGGGAGCCGACACCACCTGGTATCCGATGGTCGCGGGATCACCGCCCCCGCTTAGCGGCGGGAACCACAGGGAGTTACCGAACAGGCGATTGAAGGCCGCTATCATATCGGGGCTGGAGCGCCAATTGGTGGCCAAATTGTACAACTTCGCTTCTCCCCGGTCGGCCAAGCCTTCCATGCGACGACGGGCGGAAAGGTAGGCGAATACATCGGCGCCCCGAAATGCATAGATGGCCTGTTTGGGATCGCCGATGAGAAACAGCCGTCCGCCCTCCCCTTTTGGCAGCGACGGGTCCAGAAAGAGGTGGTCAAATATCTGCCATTGAACAGGATCGGTATCCTGAAATTCGTCAACGAAGGCCACCTTGTAGCGTCGCCGCAAAATAGCGCTGAGGCGTTCACCACCGCTCCCTGTCAGGGCCGTTGCCACACGGGTCAGCATATCGTTGTAACTGATCCAGCCGCGCTCGGCCTTGATGCGCGGCACCTGCTCCTGAAGGGTGGTGACCGCTTCGATCTGCAGACGGTATTGGAGTTCCCTGAAGATCGTATCCAAATTGGTCAGGCAGGCCATGAGGGCCGGTAGCTGCGGACAACGCTCCAAGTTGGGGCCTGTCCGGTTCCATTTTTCAGGGAGGATGGCCGCAATCCCGCGCTGTCCCTGGCTTTCCACTGACTGAATCTGCAGATACCAGTCAGCGAAATCGCTCAGATCCGGCGTCGCCGCACGCCCACTGTCGACCAGTCGCGTCAGCGGTAGAAGGATATGGGCCAGGCGAGAGCGCCGTGCGGCCGCATTGAAGTTGAGCGCCGCATATCCCTCCAGGAATGCTTCAGTGGGTGTCAGAACGGCGGAAAGCTCTGTCAGCGACTGTCTCGCCTTGCCAAGCAGCTCTCGAATGCCGTCCGCTGACGCCTGGGGAAGCAGCTGATCTCCCTGACGCGGTCGATAGATGTCGGCGGCGAGGGCCTCGGTGAGGGCCATGAAGCGCTCCGCTTGCCCGGCAAATCCAGCCAAATGGAGCAGCAATTGCAAGTCGTCGCCATATTGGGCCGGCCAAGAGCGCCGCATGATGTCGCTCATCTGCTCCGCGTAGACGGGGCCATCGTCCACCAATTCGGTGTCAAACGGCATCCGGTTTTCGAAGGCGTAATCGTTCAGGACGCCGTGACAGAAACCGTGGATGGTGTGGATGGCGGCCAGGTCGAAGCTGTCCAATGTGGCGGTCAGTTTGCGCGTCTCGGCATCTGTCAAGCGCTCCCCGGTCAGGGCGGTTTCGATCATGCGACGAATGCGGCTCTTCAGTTCCCCGGCGGCCTTCTCAGTGTAGGTCACCAAGAGGATCTCCTCCAACTGAAGGTCACCCCTCTCCTTCAGCAGGCGCAGAACCAAATGCTCGATGGCGTAGGTCTTGCCGGTGCCTGCGGAGGCTTCGATCAAGCCGTGCCGCGTCAGATCGATCTCCGAGATGGCGCCCACCGCATGATAGACTGGGGAATCGCTCAGGTGTGAGGGCACGGATCAGACCTCCTCATTGGAAAAAAAGACGCCCAGCCGGATACGGGCTTCGTCCAAACAGTCCAGGTCGAACTGGGGTCGGGCCAGTCGGCTCAGATAGTCACCGGACGCATCCCACGCCTCAATGAGCTGTTCCAAAAACCGCAACCGCATAGGATCATCGATCTCTCCATCAAAAAGCGTCTGCACCCGCAGTCCCCGCCCGGTCACAATTTTGAACGGTAGCCAGTAGCGGCGGTGATTATCCAGAAAACGGGCGGCAAGCTGCTGCAGATACTGCCGGGCATCGTCCCGATCGACGGTGTAGCGAAAGCGGCGCAGGCCATTAATGGCGGCCAGATGGCAATGAAACGTCAGCCGTAATGGGGCGGATGCCAGGAGATCTGTGCAGCTTGCGGCCAAAAAGGTGAGCAGAGGGAGGAGGATGGGATGGCTGGGTTGGGCCGGCGCCCTGCCCCGACCTCCCGTCAGCAACAGATGATGCCATTCCCCTGCTCCATCCATCCAGATGCGGGTGAGTTCACCACTGAGGAGGACTGGCTCGCTCGTCTCGATATTTTTACTATCGGCCAGGTGCAGTGGAACCGGCGGAAACGAGAGCGTTTCAACGTCGTTCGACCCCGCTTCGGAAAGCGCGCCGATGCCAATGTGGAGCCTGGCGAAGCGCCGCGCCGCTGCGGTCAGCTCGTCCAGTAGCGGTGCCATGGTTTGCGCGCTCGATAGCGCCAGATGCGCTAACCGGCGCCGATCCAATCGCTCAAAGCTCCCCTCGGGCACCTCTCCCCGCAGCGCCGCTTCGTCGTATCTCTGTTGAAAAATGGCGGTGACCGGCGGCGAGTTTTGGGGATCCTGCCAACAGGCGTCAAGCCACTCTTCTAAGGTCTCCTGGACGATGCGGTAGTCGGTTGGAAAAATAGAGGAGAAGGGTTCGTCATCCGCCGCCAACAAACGTTCCAACGGGGAAGGACTGGCGGCGACGCCATAGAGGCGGGCCAATGTTGCGGTGAGAGGATCGTATAGGAAGCGGCGCAGCTCTTGGGTGGAGATCTGAAGGCCACCCATGGCGAAGCCTGGACGGGCGGAAGCCGACGTCTGACGCTCGGTCGTCAATTCGGCAATCGGCCCCTCCAGCGTCGGGGGCACCGCAGCTGACGGCGGCCAGGCGCCTGTCGTGCGCAAGGCGATGATCCGATCCAAAAGATTGTCATTTACCAGTGGATCGGCCCAGGCGGATGGTGCAGGTGCGGTCAGGTAGGCGGGATCTGAGCCTTTCAGCGGCATGCGCTGCTCCATGAAGGGTGCCCCCTCCGCCAACAGGTGTGCACTGAGAAATCGCTTGAGTTGAAGCACTGGCGCACAGGGCATCAGGTCGCGGTCGCGCTGCAGATCCCGACACACATAGGAGATGACCACCTGGCGTCTGGCCGACAGGAGGGCTTCCAGAAGGAGGTAGTTGTTGCGTTCCGGGGTGCTCACATCCCCTCGCAGCGGACGTTTTAGGCGTAGGTCGAGGGAGCTGTTGTCCGCCCGTCCAGGAAAGCCGCCGCCCTCCTCCATTCCGAGAATATAGAGAATCTCGAAGGGAATCGGTCGCATGGGCTGGAGGCTTGCCAGGGTCACGCCGCCACTGAGGTAGTCGCCGTGCGAGGATGAGAGCCCGCGCAAATGTTTGGCGACGAAGGCGCGCAGCAGGTCGGTGGGAAGGGCGCCGGAAGCGGACCCTTTCGTGGGCAGGCGGGCAAACAGCGCCAGAGATTCGAAGGCGTTTGATAGATGCCGCTGGACCGCCGTCTCGCCAACCGCATCAGGGCCGATGGGCAGAAGGTCATCGCATGCTTCCAGAAAGGTCCGCGGCCAGTTTGGATCGCGACTCGCCAGCGACCGCAGGCGCACCACCTGGGCGTGCAGGTGTCCCACGGCCAGGCAGAAGCGCTCCAGCAGTTGCGCGTCGCCGCTCTCCAAATCGGCGTAGGGCAGTAGCCCCTGATATGCGGCCGCATCCTCCGTGGCCATGATCCGTCCAAGTCGCAAACGGCGCAGGCCTTGCTGCCAGGTGAAGCGGGAGGTGGGGGCCCCTCCCTGGGCGGTCTTCTCACGGAGATCGAAGCTGTGGTACACATTGAGTGCGTCGATCCATCCGGCCCACGTCGATACCATCTCCATCGTCACGGACCACCGCTCCAGAAAGAGGGGATTGAGCATCATCCCAAACACCTCATTTCGCGAGAAGCGCCCGGCCAGGAGGTTCATAAGGGCGATGACACCACGGCCATAGTGACTCTCGGTCTCGGCACGCGAATCCACAAGATTATAGCTCAGTTGCCGCGGATGGCGCTGGAAGACAGCCTCAAAAAGGGGTTTGTAGACCCGCATATCCGGGACCAACACGGCGATGTCGGTCTGCATGAGATCGGGGTTCTGCCCCAGTTGGTAAAGAATCCGCTGGTAGATCGTTTCCACCTCGCGCAGCCGCCCGGGACAGCCGACAATCTGAATGGAAGTATCCTGGAGGCCGGCGGCACCTATCGTCCGGCAATCGGCGGCGCGGAGGCTTTCCTGAAGACGCCCCAGGAGAGATCCGGGCTGATCCGCCGGCAGAAATCGGGCCTGGAAGTCGTAATCGCCCAACTCACACAGATGGCGGATATGATCGCGGCCGGGCTTGCCCCAAAGGGCCAGGAGGGGGTGGTCGCCACCGGCTAGCAGATCGGAATGCGGGTCCGCATCTGACGCATCGTCTGCGCTATTGGCGGGTGACCTGCCGCCGCTCTGCGCTGCCTCCCAGCGAACTTCCCGCGGTGTGCGGACGTCCTCCCAGAAAGCTTCCGAGGGATTGAGGGCGAATACCCGTATGACGGTATGGGGAAGCAGCCGCTGAATTAGCGCGATGTGAAAGCGCGACATCTGGGAAAGACCAAATATGTTCAGTTCCGGTAGTGCGGGCAGATTGGGCCGCATCGCGCTGGTATTCGCGGTCCGGAGCGTTTCTCGAGCGAGCTGCGCCAGGCTGCGTAAGGGCGTTTCGAGCGCCGCACTCAATTGATCGCAAAGTGCGAGGGTTTCCCGGTATAGGTGTGCCTGGCACGCCTGCATACCGCCGCCGTCGATACGACCCGACCGCCAGGCCGGCATCCATTCAGGCCGATTGAGTTCATACTCCAGGAATAGGTGGGCCAGGCGAGTGGCCAACTGCCAGTGCCGGCTGTTGATTAAAACGGAATCCCCCTCCCCCCCCTGTCGCTGATCTTGAGCGAGGTAGTCGAAGAGGGGCGCACAGATAGGATCCTCCTTCGGTAAGGCCTCGAGGACCCGCAACAAAGCGAGGGTGTAGACATCCTGGTCGATGGGCAGCGGCGGATTCGGGAGATTGGCGAGGCGCAGCAACGCGTTCCAGAGTGCCGTTTCCAGGTAGGTGTAGTGGATATTCATGCTGACGCCCAGCTGGCGAGCGAAGCGCAGGCGCAGCCACTTGGCCAAATGTTGGTTGGGAACGACGATGGTGGCGGCTTGAAAAGGATTTTCCTCGGAGAGAGTGCCGGCGTAAAGGAATTGGGCCAGGTCGGCGGCCAATCGTTCAAGACGGTTGCTGAAGAAGAGTTCCAGGGGCATGGGTGCTGTTCTTGCGACGGCCAAGAGGCTGCCTAGCGCGCTGGGCGACGCATGAGATCAGAGCACGCCTCCGGTCAGGCGATCCATTATTTGCCGGCGATGATGCCATCTCTGGGTGAAATGGTGCCCGGGGCGAGAATTGAACTCGCACGAGGACAAGCCTCCCGAGATTTTAAGTCTCGTATGTCTACCTATTCCATCACCCGGGCCAAAGGTGGGTCCGCTAATAATTCGCGTCGTCGTCCGTGTCGCCGGGAACGCCGATACTGCGCGTAATTAGCTGCAATGTCGCGAAAAGTCAAGCCGCAGCGGTCCATTTCAGCTTGGATCTTGCGGGCCTCCGGCAGGCTCTTCAGGGCCCCAATAATCGATCACGCCGTGGCAGCGGCAGGTGGTGGCCACCATCAGATTACCGGTTGCCCGTCGTGCCGATTTCAGGGCATCCCACAATTGCCGGCGAGTAATCCCCCCCACCCCGGGCGCCACTTGTCGGCTAGGGAGCACGATCATGGTGACGCCTTGCAGGGACAGTCGCGCGAGGGCCTCATGGAGATCCGGCTCCCGTGGTTTTCCCGTGTGCGTGCAGTGGCTGAGCGGTGCAGGACATGCGTCTGGACACCGCCAGTTGGCGATGCTGGCGGTAAGTCCACCACCCTGCGGATAAAGATGGGGGTTGGGAACCGCGGCCGATAGGGCCGCCGGCACGACAGCGGGTCTCCACCTACGACTAACGGCGAGCTTGAGCCACGCGGCAGCCAGATGAAGGGGCAGCGCCGGAACGATCAGGTGATGGGTGCCGTCGGATGAATCTTCCTCCGGTTTGGGCAGGTGCCTTCGCAACCAAGTGACCGCATCGGTGCAAACCGTTTCCACGGGCAGACCGGCGAGTCGATGGGGATCACGATCCACAATCGTGATCGTCCCGGCCGCCCAGGTTCGATCTCGCTGGAGGGACGCCAGGGCTTGCCGGCCAAAATAGCCCGCGCCCAGAATCCAGGCCGTCTGAATTTGGTCGAGCGGCAATGGGCCGGGGAAAGCCGTCATCGGATTCCGCTTAACGAAACCAGTTTGTTGAATCCGCCCCTGACCCTGTGGGCCAAGGGCGAGTCGTGCTACAGGGTTTGGGTGTAGGAGGGCTCATCCATCAACGCTTCATGCCAATCGATGCGGCGGTGGCCCAACCCTTTCCACTCGCCCTTGTACATCACGCTGAGGCAATGGGCAAACAATAGATTCAGCAATGGTAACAGATCGATGCCGTCCTCATACCGCTCGAACAGTTCCCGGCCCTGGGACAAGGCTTCAAGGTTCTGGGTGAGCCCCTCCAATTCCCGAAAACGATCGCTGAGCAGAAAGGCTTGTTTGCTGTCGGTGGTGGCATCCATCTCCCAGGTGGTCCGGAGGAGGCGGATCTGTTCCGACGTGGCATTGGTCAGTTGGAGATGCCGAACCACTTCGCCGAGTTTTTCGTGCGCGTTCAATAAGGCCGTCATCTCGTCGTTTAGATGACCGATCCGCCATTCGATCCGCTGCAGGATGGTCGCCACGCTTTCCGGTGACAGATAGAGCTTCACCTTGTTGAGCACGGAACGGTGTTTGCGCAGTTTATCGTGGAACTCCATGCGGGCATTGCTCCAGAAGACCCAGGAGAGTTTGCTGAACAAGTTGGCGAAGGCCGTCTGGTCTGCCTCCGGATCGGTATTGGCAATCATCTCCACCATGGCGGGGAAAAGACCTGCTGAACCGTCCCAAAGATGCGCTCCAGTGACGATACGAAAGCTGATGGCGATGGCGGCATGCCAATCCTGCTCCATGAGAACATCGAACGGGTGCGGATAGATCTGTCGCAGAGAATCGACGGTCAGAAAATGGGACGGCGTTGCGTAGAGGGGCGTCCCGCCGGGCTTGGGCGGTGACAAAAGGGCAGCGTCGTCGTCCAGGGACGTCTGGGCGGTGGCGGTCTCTAGATCAATGAGGCCGAGTTGAAACCGATCAGCGCGTTCGAGAAAGGCGGGAAAATTGTCCCGCTCTCCCACCACCAGGAGGTTCTCAGGTTTGAGATCCCGCAGGGCGATACGACGGTCGTACAGCCAGGCGGTCATATGGAAGGTATTGGCCGCCAAGGCCGCCAATTGCTGACGATTGTGCAGAAAAAGGGTCTTGCGTAAGTAGCGCCTCAAGGTGCGGCGATAGTGGTTGACCACCCCCACTTGCTCAGCCACCTGGCTGCGCATAGCAGAAATCTGGTCCGTCGTCAGCGCTGGTTCCTGACGGCCATCGTTTCGCAAAAGGTCGGCGAGACCGCTCAGGAAGGCCTTGCGATACTGGTAGTCGGTAATCTTCTGCGACGGTTGTCCTGGTGGAGTGGGTAGGTCCAAAGAGCGTCGGCAGTTCTGATAGACCCCTTGCAATTGCGCACATACCGGCTGTGCCGCAGCGCCGTAGCGTCCGATGAACTCGTGAGGCTTCCAGATCAGGTGGCCATAGTCGCGCACCTCCTCGAGCTGGCGGTTTTTGGTGAGGTGAATATCGTCGAACACATGGTGCAGGAAATGGTGGGAGGAGAGTTCCATGAAGAAGGCGAAACTGTCGCCGATTTTTACATACCGCTGGAAAGCCGGATTGCGGCGCATCCAGGCGATATAGCGACGCTCAACCGCGTCCGCCGATAGGTGGTCATGGTCTCCAAAGCGGTGGACATTTTCCAGGACGGTGGTGACCCGAGGGATGATGGCGGGAATGCCTTTCAATAGGGCGGCGATCTGTCGCTCCCGGTCGATGGACTCGATATATTGCGTATAGTTCGTAATGGGTGTGCGCGGAAGTTTGACCACCAGATGGACGTCATAGATGACGAAGAAGCAGAGGCTGCTACCCACCCTGCCCGGCCCCAGCGGACCGATGGACATGCGCCGCCGGTGGTACTTGCCCTGGATGTGAACTTGAAGGTCATAGACGGTCGTTCCGTGGGGCCCTTGCACACCACTGGCGGTGAAACGGGCCTTGCCCTGACGGCCTGGCGCACATTGCGCTTGAAAGAGCTGCAGAAAAAAGGCGACGATCTGTTCTTGAGGCGTTGGATCGCTCTCCGAAGCGAGGATGCCCGGGACCACCACAGACCCGCCTGGTTGTGCGCCAGTACCGGGCAGAATGCCGCTTTGGCCCGATGCGTTACCGGCTGTGCCGCCTTCGCCAAGAGGCCCCTGCCGTCGGAGGAACGTGGCAATGGCGATGAGGAAGAGCATTGCCAGACCGGCCAAAAGCAGGTCCAGGTGTCGCGGGGGCCAGGTGCGATTCAGTGGGCAGTGCGTGTTGAGTAAGACGAAAGCCCGCCAGCGAAGTTGCCACAGTTGGGCCGCGAGCAGTTCAAGGCCGCTGCGTACAACTGGGATGTCATGGGGTTTGATCGCAACGATCGACGGTTGGGAATACCTTCGGATGTCACCATCGGCGTGGGTCCAAGTGGCCGCGCCCTGTTCCCAGAAGGCATCCACGACGATGGCGGGTGCCGCCTTGAATACCAGTTGCGTTCGAAAGGCCTCGGCGGACCGCATCCCCAAACCGCACGCGATGCCGATTCCTGCCACCAGGATCAACAACTGCGTGCTGTATCGCGTCATTGCGGTATCCGTATGTCAACTGAAATGGGGACCTACATCTCGGCCCGATACTGGAGAATCAGGCCGCCGACCTGAATGAGATCATCCGGTGCCAGCAAGGTGGGACGCTTAACGCGTTGTCCGTTGAGCCGGGTGCGCAGGAAGCCGTTTACCGGGTTTAGGTAGTGGCCGTCCTTCTCCTTGACGATGGTGGCCGCCGGATTGCCGGCCAAAAAACGGAAAAACCCCTCCACGGCGATATCGGCGCTGCCGATCTTGCCGATGCGCAGCTCCGTCAAGCCCTTTAAGCTCCAGGAGCCGGCGGCGCCGGTGCGGCGAACGAGCTGGGCCGCGCTCTCTGTGGTGACGGTTTCCGGCTTCCCCTGGAAAGTCTGATGGTATTTGACCGTATCCATGAACATGGTGTGCTGGTTGATCTCGAGTTCCTCGGACAGGCCGTTGGCAGCGCCGGCACTGCCGCCCACCTTTGGCTGACGACCGTCGAAAACAAGGTGGTGTTTACCGATGGTGATCACATCTTTATGCTGCAGTCGCTGCTCCTGAACGCGACGACCATTCACGAAGGTGCCGTTCTTGCTGTTGAGGTCGGTGACCACAAAATGGGTTTCGGCGGCCGCGATCTTGGCGTGCACACCAGAAATCGCCAAATTGTCGATGACGATGGTATTGGTGGGACGCCGACCAATTGTGACAGGCCCCTCGGCGCCGAGATTGAAATGGCTTAGATTCTTGTTTTTGAATCGCAGGATGACGCGCGGCATGGTTTTACCTACCAATCATTTGCTCTGGCTTGTCACCGGTTGCACCCCCCCATGGGCGCCAGGCTGAAGCTTCTATAAATATGCCTTTGGGTTGCATTTATTATCGACCCTTGGGGGCATTAGTTTAGGCCAGTTGGTGGCGCCGCAACCGGCCTCAACCACCGGTGCTGCGGATGCAGCGGTAACGCCCGCTGCGGCCGAAATGAGGACTCACCATTGTGAATGGGGATGTACGATCGCGTTTCCGGATGGTTGTCAAAAAATCGGGGGTTTGATACTGATCCAAGCATGCAGATCGAACGCACCCAGCAGCGGATCATCCTCGCCTCCCAGTCCCCACGCAGACGCCAGCTTCTCGAGAATGCCGGACTTCAGGTCGAGGTGGTACCCAGCCAATTCGACGAAAAGCAGGTCGCGCTCTGCGCTGCCCCTGCATATGTCGCCAAACTGGCGGCGGCCAAGTCCAGCGAAGTGGCCGGCCAACATCCATCTGCCTGGGTGATCGCTGCGGACACCATCGTCCTCATCGGGGATCAGATCCTCAACAAACCGACCTCTCCATCGGACGCCCGTCAGATGCTCATCCGGCTCAGTGGCAGTACCCATGAAGTGCTCACTGGGATTGATATCGTTGGTCCCCGCCAAAGGTTCCACCACACCCAAGTGGTCCGCACCGAGGTTGATTTCAAACGGCTGACCGATGCGGAGATCGACTGGTACATCGGCAGTGGCGAACCCTTCGATAAAGCCGGCGCATATGCGATCCAAGGCATGGGCACCTTTTTGGTGCGCGGCATTCGGGGATCCTACACCAATGTCGTCGGACTGCCCGTGTGCGAGGTCATCGAACAACTGATCGCCGCGGGGGCCGTGCACCTCGGGCCGGCCGCCGAGGAGGGTTGAGGTGATAGCGAACAGGTTGCAACAGATTCGCGATCGCATCGCCGAGGCGGCTCTGAGCGTGGGGCGTACTTCGGACAGCGTCCGACTCGTGGCAGTCAGCAAGACCATGCCGGCCGAGCGCGTCCGGGATGCCATTCAGGCCGGCGTTACCATTCTCGGTGAGAACTATATTCAGGAAGCCCGGGAGAAGTTCAACGCCCTTTATGACCTCGGGGCAAGCTGGCATTTTATTGGACACCTCCAGAGCAACAAGGCCAAGTATGCCGTCCGCATTTTCGACCTGATCCATTCGGTGGATTCCCTTAAGTTGGCCACTGTCATCAACAAGGAAGCGGCCAAACGGGATAAAATCCAGGAGATCCTGATTCAGGTCAATCTGAGCGGCGAGGCGACCAAATCGGGGCTTTCGGCAGACGGGGTCGCGCCCCTGCTCGACGCCATCGGCGGATTGACGCACATCCGTATTCGTGGGTTGATGACCATGCCACCCTTCTTCGACGACCCTGACCGAGCGCGTCCCTTTTTCGAGGAGCTGTCGGCGTTGCGCGATCGGCTCGGACGGCAGCCAACGGCCAACGCCGATCTGACGGAATTGTCGATGGGGATGACGGGCGATTTCGAAGTGGCCATCGCCGCCGGCGCCACTTTGGTGCGCATCGGCACGGCCATCTTTGGGGAGCGGCACTATCCTTAGTTCAGAAACCGATAACCGAATGAAAATACTCCTACACACCTGTTGCGGCCCCTGCACCATCTACCCGCTGTCCCAACTGCGGGCAGCGGGAATGACGGTGATGGGATTTTTCTACCGCCACAATATCCACCCCTTTCAAGAGTGCCAGCGCCGCGAGGAAACCCTGCGGTCCTGGGCGGAAACCGTAAATCTCAAAGTGATTTACCAAGAGGGATACGAGCTCGAGGGGTTTATCCAATCCGTCGTCCACCGCGAACAGCAGCGGTGTCGCATCTGTTACCATGAACGTCTACGCACAACGGCCCTCATGGCCAAACGGGGTAAATTTGACGCCTTCTCCACCACCCTGCTTTTCAGCCGCCACCAGCGCCACGACCTGATCCGAGAGATCGGAGCGTCTGTGGGCAAGCAGGTGGGGCTTCCTTTCCACTACGCCGATTTTCGCCAAGGTTGGAAAGCCGGCATCGAAGCCTCCAAGTCGGTCGGAATGTACCGCCAATCCTACTGCGGCTGCATCTACAGCGAAAAGGACCGCTTCTACCGCCCCCATGTTCGGTAACTTTCTCTATTTCATCGTCGCTTTGCTCATCTATGCGACCTACCAGCCCTCGGAGGCGCCGCAGTTCAGCCTCATCCAGGCCATGGTGCTGTTCCTGCTGTTGGGCTTCTTTTTTTGGTTGACGACCCATTTGCAGTTTCAGCGTCTCCTGCGTGCGATCGGATTCACCGAGTTTCGTCGCCTGGACCAACGTTTCAACACCCTATTGACCCGCCACAGCATTCTCGCCATCGGCCTTTTTGCCGTCAACATCTACGGCCTCAATCTCACCAGCTTCACCAGCAGTCTGCCCCTCTTTGCCCGTCTGCCGACGCTGGAGGCGCTGGTGTTTATTGCGCTTTTCGTCGCCTACCTGGCATCGGTGTGGTGGGCGGCCCATGCCCCATACCAGCGTCTCTATCACCACCGCATCCCGCGCTGGAACTACGTGGCCTCCAACATCTCCTTCAGCGCGCCGGTACTGCTGCCATGGCTGATCCTCTCCCTGGTGGCGGACCTGATCAACCTACTACCCTTCCAGACCCCGAAGCGTCTGCTGGCGAGCCCCTTGGGCGAGACCGGCTACTTCCTCTTTTTTCTCGTCATCGTCGCCATCCTCGGACCGGTGCTGATCCAGCGCTTCTGGCGCTGCCGACCGTTGCCGCAGGGCCCTGCCCGGGACCGCATCGAGGCGCTCTGTAGACGGGCCGACCTCTCTTACAACAACATTCTCAGCTGGCCCCTTTTCGGTGGCCGCATGATCACCGCCGGTGTGATGGGCCTGGTGGGCCGCTTTCGCTACATCCTGGTCACGGACGCACTGCTGCAGTTGCTCAACGCGGCGGAGATCGACGCCGTTATCGCCCACGAGATCGGTCACATAAAACGGCGTCATCTACTCTACTACCTGTTCTTCTTCCTGGGGTACATGGTGGTCGCCTACGCCACCTTGGACCTGGTGATCTATTTCATCATTTTCATTGAACCAGTGTATCGATTTATTCGTGAGGTCGGAATCGACCAGGCCACCATCAGCACGATGCTGCTCAGTCTCTTCATCATCGTTAATTTCCTGGTCTATTTCCGCTACATTTTCGGTTACTTCATGCGCAATTTCGAACGTCAGGCCGACTGTTATGTCTACACCCTCTTCGAAAGCGCGAAGCCCCTCATCGCCACCTTCCACAAGATCAGCGCCTCCAGCGGCCAGCCACCCGACAAACCCAACTGGCACCATTTCAGTATCCGGGAACGCGTGGACTACCTCGAGCGCTGCGAGACGGACCGCCGCTGGATTCGGCGCCAGGACATAAAGGTGCGGCGCAGTCTGCTGGTGTTTCTGACCGGACTGCTGCTGGTGGGTGCCTTCGGCTATCAGTTGAGTTTTGGCGAGGCGGGGCAGAAGCTCAGCGCCCGTTTTTTTGAGAGCCTGATCCTGAAGGAGATTGAAAAATCTCCGAATGATGCGGGACTATACAGTGTGCTGGGAGATATCTATACAAACCGCGGGGCGCATGCCAAGGCCATCGACGCCTACGAGCGTTCCCTGAACCTGGACGGCCAGCAGGCCAACGTCCTCAACAACCTGGCCTGGCTCCTGGCCACCAGCGAAGAGGAGATGCTGCGGGATCCCCCGTATGCCCTGGAGCTGGCCCTTGCCGCCGCACAGTTGGATCAGGCGCCCCATATTCTGGACACCTTGGCAGAGTGCTACTATATCAATGGTCGGATTCCGGAGGCGATCCGGACCGGCCAGGAAGCCCTGGCGCGGGCGGAGCGTAACCGAACGTACTACCAACAACAGGTGGAAAAGTTTGAAGCGGCGAAAGGAGATTAGGCTTGAATCAGCATCCCTGCGAGAGCGAAAGAGTGCAATGAAATGCCAGTAGGAGGTCTCGACAAGCAAGCCATGCGGAGGATTCTGGGCATCGTTGCATTGGTCGCAACCCTCGGTGCCGCAGTGTACTTCGTCAGGACCAATCCCCAGTTGTTGACAGCGCTGCTATCCATTCCGCTTTCCCAGGCCCTTGCCCTGGTCCTCATGCGCGTTATCTTGCTTGCACTGAACGGATTGTTTCTTAAGGCATTTTCTACCAAATTCGACGTCCACCTAAGGTGGGATGAATGGCTTGGCTTGGCATGCGTTACGGCGATGTGGAATCTCATTACGCCCCTATCCGGTGGGCTGCTTGCTCGTGCTGCATATCTAAAGTCGCAACACAACCTTTCCTATTCTCGATTCGCGGCCCTACTGACAGCCAATTATTTCATTCTGTTCTGGACCATCGGCTTGGCGGGGCTTTTGTTTACACTGCCCTTGTTGCAACACAATAGATATGCATGGCTATTTCTAGCGATTTTCGCATCGGTGGTCATTCTCTGCAGTATATTCTTCATCATGCCGGTTTCTCGTCTAAAAAGCGACATCCGCCTATTTCGTGGCCTCAACTCGGCCATGGAGGGGTGGCAGCTCATCAAAAAAGATAAGCGCCTTATCGCCAAATTGTTCATTTACACATTGCTCACTCTTATCGTAAACGGCGCAATCTTCTGGACCGCCTATAACGCGTTGGGGATATCCGTACCATTGCATGCGGCAATTTTGGTAAGCCTTCTGTCACTGTTCGCGATATTGATCTACATAACGCCCGGCAGTCTCGGCTTTCAAGAAGCGATCGTCTCTTTTTCATCAGAATTGTTGGGAGCGGGGGTTGCGGAGGGGTTGTTGGTATCGTTGATTATCCGTGCGGCGCTCGCTATTTCCGCCTTCTCCTTGGGTCCACTGTTTGGTGTGCTGCTCATGCGACGAATCAACGCTCGTTCGATTTAGCAGCCCTTGCAGTAATCAAATAGCCGCATGATAAATCCCGACGATTGAAGCGAGAGGCAATTCGGGCGAACGGCAGCACCGTCATCGGGTTGACGACGATACCGAGGTACGCCAGCCACTTGCCTCCCTTGACGAATCCGCTCTCCTTTGTCCTGCGGACATAAGACCACGCCCTTTTTCGGGCTGCTTGCTTCCGTGCAAGCCAAATTCTCAGATGCCGCAGCAGGTTGATGAACGGATAGCCGTACGCGATTACCTTTACCTCCTTGAAGCCACTATCATTTAGAATTTGAATGATGTCGGCTTTTTCGTAGCGCCGCAAATGGCCCACCAGTTCATCATGGAGGGACCAGAATTTTGCCCGTGCCGGCACCGAAAGCACGAGTTGGCCGCTGGGCTTGAGAAGCGCATATAATTTCTTTAGAAAACGCTTGTCATCATCGATGTGTTCCAGTACCTCGCAAGCCACGACACAATCGAAGGTCCGGGAGGTATTCCAACGAAAGATATCCTTTATCTCAAGCGTTAACCTTTTTTGGTGCGATTCTCCCAACCCATCGAAGGCGATTCGACTCTCGGCATTGAAATCGACCAAGATGCCTCTTTCAAAAAACGCCAGCAATTCCTTTGAAATGAAAAGATTGCCTGGCCCTATCTCGAGAAACTCCTTGCCGCGTTGAATCACGCGCAGCAATTCATATCTTCGGAACAGGTATCTAGGGGGATAATAATCCATAGCGAATAATCTCATTTAGTTGCAACGTGATTTTTTTCTGTGAAAAATGGTCCAAATAGGTTTGATATCCGTTCACCCCAATTTCCCTCAAGCGTGCTTGGTTCAGAAAGGCCCATCGGATGCCACGGGCTAGGGCCAACGGGTCGCCCTGTGGTACGTACAGACAATTGATGCGATCCAAGAATGGATAAGCATACGGAACTTTGCCAATCACCGTGGGTTTCGCCATCGCCAAGAATTGAAACGTTTTGCCGGTGATCACCCGCCGGCCTTGGCCGGTATTGCCGAAGGGACCACCCAGACAGAGATGGACTTTGGCGATTCTGTATGGGAGCAAATGGTAAGGAACCCACGCTTTATGTTCGATACTCGTGAGCCGCAGTTTCTCGACACGGTCGAAAAACCAGGTCAAGTCGAGTTTGTGCCCCCCTATGAACTCAAAAATGATGGGCAGTTCCTGAAGCATTTTCGCTGCTTCAAGTATTACCGGGACACCGTGCAGCGGTAGAAACGACCCATAAAAGAAGACCCTAAATGGGGTTTCAGGAACATCCTCAATCGGCCGGAATAGCTTCTCATCCGTACCCAGGTGGACGGCTTCCAACCTTGGGTTCTTCAACGCAAAAAGATCCGTGAAAAATCGCTGATGAAGGGGTGTATCTGTCAGCACTAGGTCAGCGTTTTCCAGAACCGCTTTTTCATAGTGATAAACGAATCGATCGCGGAAACTTCCAGGAGCAATCTGTCTCTTTTCATTTCGCAAGCTATCATAAGGCGACATCATGTGGTCGAAGACCAATGGTTTGCCCCACGTCAACAGGCGAACAATCCAATAGATTTCATAGCCGCGAAAACCGAGAATGTAGAGATCCGGGTTGTGCTTCAACCGGACCAATAGTAAGCGCCAGATCGTTTCTAAATACCTAAAATAGTTTGTTTTTTTATTAATAGCGGTATAGATCCGGGTGCTCGGCATCACAGAGAGTGCATTGATCAACACACCTGTACGGACATACTCCGGGAAATAATAGGAGAGGACATAACAGATTTTGAGCACTTTTTTTTGGCGCATGTTTCGAGGATGGTTACGCAGCTTCAAGGTTTCTGTGAGAATACTCCCCCAGATTGAGCCAGGAGAGGATCCCCTTTGAGAACTCGGCACCGCTGCGATCTAATATAGGCGGGACCACTAATAGCAACAAAGGCATCGCAGGATAACCAGCGAGCAACCCTTGGGACCCTATCCGCAGGCTACCGCTATGATGGGCTGGGGCAATCAGCGTCTCCTTCTTCGTGACCACTGCTAGGAAAACGCCTGGCTGGGATTGATCGAGAAAGTGTCAACAGAATACCCCTCAGACCGCTTATTTGATACACACCTTGCGAACCTGCAACAGGTCCAGTTTGCCCTGGAGCACTTTTTCGATGCCGTCCTGTTTGAGTGTCGTCATCCCATCGGTGATGGCCTGATGGCGTAGAACCTCCATCTTGGCCTTGCCCTGGATCAGTTTCTTCTGCTCGTCGGTGCCCATGAGCAATTCATGGATGCCCATTCGGCCACGATACCCGGTGTTGCCGCAACGGTCACAACCCACGGGTTTCTGCAGGGTCAGATCGCTGTTGTAGGTCACCCCCACATTCTTCTCGAAATCCTCGGCGCCGTATTCACGCACCAGATCCTCAAACTCTTTTTGGGAAGGATTGTAGGGCTGCTTGCAGTCGGGGCACATGGTGCGCACCAGGCGCTGGGCGAGGATGGCCAGAACGGCGTCGGCGAAGTTGAAGGGATCCATGCCCATATCGAGTAGTCGCGTGATGCTCTCAGGGGCGCTGTTGGTATGCAGAGTGGAGAAAACCAAATGGCCTGTAAGGGAGGCTTCGATGCCGATGGAGGTGGTCTCTTTGTCGCGCATCTCACCCACCATGATCACGTCGGGGTCGGCCCGCAGAAAGGCACGCATGGCGGCGGCGAAATCAAAGCCGATCTTGGGTTTGACCTGCACCTGCCGCAGCCCCTTCTGGGTGATCTCGACGGGATCCTCGGCGGTCCAGATCTTGGTTTCGGGCTTGTTGATATACCGCAGGGCTGAGTGCAGGGTGGTGGTTTTACCCGAGCCAGTGGGGCCGCATACGAAGATGATGCCATAGGGTTGGGTCACTACGCTGACAAAATTTTCCTGGTTGCGCTTGGAAAAGCCCAGCTTGTCAAGGGGGATGGGTTCACCGGCGGCCAGGATACGCATCACCACATCTTCCATCTGACCTTGGGTGGGGATGGTGGCCACACGCAGCTCGATGTCCTTGCCGCCGTACTTTTTGAACTTGATCTTGCCGTCCTGGGGCAGCCGCCGCTCGGCGATATCCAGATCGGCCATGATCTTGATACGCGATACCACGGCGTTTTTATAACTAAAAGGGATGGTTTGATAAACATTGCAGGCGCCATCCACACGGATGCGCACCTGGGTGTTTAGTTTGCCGGGATAGGGTTCGATATGGATGTCCGACGCGTTGCGCGCAAAGGCGTCCAGGATGATCTTGTTGACCAGCTGGACCACAGCACTGTCCTCCTCGCCCAGGCTGCTTTCAGCCTCCTCGATCTCCTCAGCCTCGTCCTGCAGCTGGCTGAGGATGTCGTCGATCTCGGCGAGTTCTTTCTCGTCTGTGGTGAAGAGTTTGATGAACTCCAGGATGTCGTCTCGTAGGGCCACGTATAGCTTGAGCTGCTTGCCGGGGAAAAGGGCCTTGATCTCATCGATCTTCTTGAGGTCGTGGGGATTGTCCACGGCGATGACCGGCTTGCCATCCTCCACCCGCAACGGAACCCAAAAGTTGCTGCGCATGAAAGGGACCTTCAGGCCGGCCAGCAAATCACCGGGGATGGGAAAATTGCTGACGAATTCGATGAAGGGGACCTTATAGTACTTGGAGAGAGATTTACCAATCTCCTCCTTGGGGACGCGGTATTCGCGAATCAAAAGGGCCTCGATGGGCTCCTTTTTGGTGCGCGCATCGGCGATCGCCTTGTTGAGCTCCTTTTGGGTCACCAGATGGTGCTCGAGCAGATAGTCGAACTTACTGGTGCGGGTTCCCTTGGCCATGCGCTTCTGGTTGTAGAGGGCGATGCCGATCGTCTTGGCCAGCTCCTGGACCGCTTGTTCATCGTCGGTGGTGAAGGGACTGTCGTCTTTATGGTTGATCAGTTGGATGGCGCCCAGGAGGTATTTTTGAAAGACGATGGGGTAGGCCAGGACCTGCCGGGTGCGGAATCCGGTTTTCTGATCCCAGCTGCTGTCGAAGCTTAGATTTGCGTCGAGGTCTTTGAGCTCCGCTTCGTTGTAGACATCCTTGATGTTGACGAGGCGCTGGTAGTAGGCGGCGTAGCCGGCAATGCTCTTGGCCGACACGGGGATCCGGATCTCGGAAATCTCCTGGCCTGATTTGAAGCGTGATACCAGTTCGCGCTTGACGCCATCGATAACGTAGACGGTGAGCCGCTGGGCGGCGAATAGGGTGATGATCTCATCTTTGAGGTCGATGAGAATCTCATCGAGGTTGGTAGCGGCATGGATCTTGTTGCCAATCTCCTGCAGACCGGCGCGAAAGGCGATCTCGGACTGGCGATTGTCGCCGTCGGGGACTGCCGGCTGGCTGGACGTGGCCATTTTCAACATCTTGGATCCCTTCTCGGTTTCGCTTGGATCGGCCAGTCCCGCTAGTGGGTGCGAAGGTCACTCCATGTGGAAGCGTCAGCCTCTGTAGTGGCGCACAATCTTTTTGGCGCCTCCTCCGATGAGAATGATGCCCATGAGGTATAAACAGAGGCGGATGATCCACGGCGCGCCGGAAAAATAGTCGATGGCGGCAATCTGCGGCATGACTTGGGAAGTGCGGTAAAAAACGCCTAGGCCCGCGAGCACCAGGGCGACCCCCCAAATCAGCTGGCCGGGACTGGTAGTTTCCTTTGTTGCTTTCGGGTTTTGATCATCGCCGTTAAGGTTCATGCTGATTATCGGTTTCCCCTGTTTATTCTTTAGATTCCGCAATCACGGAATACCGGTTTAACGCATAGGCTCCGCGGACTGAAAGCGGCCGCTGGGCAGGCACCCGCCTGCACCGCGACCGCAGCTGAAAATGGGGAGAATCGCCTGACGAAGGTGGGTGATGCTCGGCCTACTCGCGTACCCGAAATCCCAGGATCGCCGATCAGATGGTGTAGATCCGTTCGCCGTCAATCACTTCGATGCCGTTTTCCTTGAGCACTTGAACGCCTTTCCCGATATCGTCCAGGCGAAAGATCATGACCGCGTTCTCGCCGCTCTGCTGAACAAAGGCATACATGTATTCCACATTGATGCCGGCCTGTTGAAAGATGCCCAAGGTGGTGTGCAAACCACCAGGTCGATCGGCCACCTCCACCGCGACAACTTCAGTTTTACCCACGGCAAATCCGTTGTTCTTGAGCACTTCACGGGCCTTGTCGTTGTTGTCCACGATGAGACGCAGAACGCCGAAATCAGAGGTGTCCGCCAGCGATAGGGCCCGGATGTTGATACCATTTTCGGCCAGAATGGATGTTACCTCGGACAGCCGGCCGGCTTTATTCTCCAGAAATACGGAAATCTGCTCGACGTGCATGGCGAAACCTCCCTTCAATGGATGGCATCAGGATACGGCCATTGGCGGCCTCAATTTAATTTAGTAAGTATTAGCACTTAGCCCACAATCTATCAACCTCGGGCAGCCGAGGTTGGCCGGTCAGATTTCACGGTTGTCCACCACCCGGATCGCTTTGCCCTGGCTTCTGGCAATTGCCTTGGGCTCCACCAGTTTGACCTTGGCGGATACGCCGAAATACTCCTTGATATTCTTGGATATACGCCTTTCAAGGGCCTGGAGTTGCTTGACCTCATCGCTGAAGAGGCCTTCGTTGACCTCCACCATCACGGTGAGGGTATCGAGCTGCTCCTCGCGGTCGACCACCAATTGATAGTGCGGGGCCACGCCGTCGATCTCCATGAGGACGCTTTCGATCTGGGACGGGAAGACGTTGACGCCCCGGATGATCAGCATATCGTCGCTGCGGCCGCTGACCCGCTTCATCCGTACATGGGTGCGACCGCAGACGCAGGGCTCTGGATTGAGGCTGGTGATGTCACGGGTGCGGTAGCGGATAACGGGAAAGGCCTCTTTGGTGACGGTGGTGAAGACCAGCTCGCCTGGGTCGCCGTAGGCTTTGGGGTCACCGCTACCCGGATCGATGATCTCGGGGATGAAGTGATCTTCGAAGATGTGCAGACCGGCCTTGGCCTCGTGACATTCGATGGCCACCCCGGGACCCATGACCTCGCTGAGGCCGTAAATATCGACAGCCGTCAGTTTGAGGGTGCGTTCAATCTCGTCCCGCATCTGTTCGGACCAGGGTTCCGCACCGAAGATGCCGTATTTAAATCCCAGATCATCGAAGGAAACGCCCATCTCAGAAGCCACCTCGGCGAGATGCAGGGTGTAGGAGGGAGTGGCCGTCAAGATGGTGGGTTTGAAATCCTTCATGATGACGATCTGGCGTTTCGTGTTCCCGCCGGAGACCGGGATCACCGAGGTACCCAGCCGCTCAGCCCCGTAGTGGACACCCAAACCGCCGGTGAAGAGGCCGTATCCGTATGCATTGTGGATGATATCGCCCCGCCACGCACCGCCGGCGGACAGGGAGCGCGCCATCAGGTTGGCCCAGGTGTCCACATCACGGGCGGTGTATCCCACGACGGTGGGTTTGCCGGTCGTGCCGGATGAAGCGTGAATGCGCACAACATTGTCCATGGGCACGGCAAACATCCCGTAGGGATAGTTGTCGCGCAGATCCTGCTTGGTGGTGTATGGCAGATGGCGCAGGTCGGCGAGGGAACGTATATCGGTGGGCTTGATGCCTGCCTGGTCGAACTTCTCCTTATAGAAAGGCACATTCGCGTATGCACGCTGGATTGTGGTCTGTAATCGTCTGAGTTGGATCGCCTCAAGCGCTTCCCTCGGCATGGTTTCATACTCGATGTCGTAAATCATTCACGGCCTCCTCGAAAGTTGGTGGGTTCAAGCTTCCCTCCACAGGTCACAGCGAAACCATCCTGAATCAGGGAAAAAAAAGGCTGTGGGGAATGCCCACAGCCTTGTTTGATCGGTATCCATGGGCGTGACCTCTGGTCGTCTACCCATGTGTTGGGTGATGTGTTCGCTGCGACCCTCACCCAGCCCGGGTAGACTTCCTAAAAAGGAAGCCGCCGTAAAAATAGGGCCAGCGGGTGCGGAGCGAAAACATGCGCTTGCGATCTCCGGATACGGTTGGAGAATAGTGATTGAATACTCTGATCTTCTTATGAAAGGGGGCTCGTCGCTGTCAAGCTAAATTCGCGACGGAGAACCGCGGATCGATGCCGCTCTATCCCTCCCAGTCGCCGCTGAAATCGGCTTTGCGTTTCTCCAGGAAGGCGGTGGTGCCCTCCTTGGCATCCGGGCTGGCCATGCAGATGGCGAAGGCATCCAACTCCAGGTTAAGACCGGTGGCCAGATCGGCGTTGAGGCCATTGTTGATCGCCTGCTTGGCGGCTCTCAGTGCGACGCGCCCCTTGCTGGCGATGGCGGCGGCCGTCTTGCCGACAGCTACCAGAAGCTCGTCGAGAGGGCAGACTGCATTGACCCAACCCATGGCGTGGGCTTCCGCGGCGGGGACCATCCTGCCGGTGAAGATCAGCTCCTTGGCACGATTGATCCCCACGAGACGTGGCAGTCGCTGCGTCCCGCCGAAGCCGGGAATCAGGCCCAGGGTGATTTCGGGTAGTCCGAAGTTGGCCGTCTCCGCTGCATAGATGAAATCGCAGGCCAAGGCGATCTCGCTTCCCCCCCCTAAAGCGAAACCGTTCACAGCGGCGATGACGGGGATCTCCAGGGCTTGCAAGCGGGAGATGGTCTGTTGTCCCAGCTTGGCGAAGCGTTTGGCTTGAAGCGTATTGCATGCAGCCAATTCGGTGATGTCGGCGCCGGCCACGAAGGCCTTGTCGCCAGCTCCGGTGAGGATCACCACCCTGGCGCTGTCATCCTGTTCAATGGAGCTCAAGGCATCGTTTAGTTCAAGCAGCAGGGCTCGATTGAGGGCGTTGAGGGCCTTTGGTCGGTTGAAAGTGATGGTGATGATCCCCGCTTGGGCCTCCACCGCGATATGCGTAAATGCCATTTTCTCTCCTCCCTTGATAAAGAGTGACGAGACTATGCCCGCAACCTCCCGCTGATAAGGAATAACAACGCAACGAGAGGGACTAGCCCGAAGGTGTTGCAGCAGTCGCGGGCCGGTTCAATGCCATCGGGTTGATCTCGCGAATGTACTGGCGGATGCCGGCGATGATGCCGGCACAGAGGTGTTCCTGATACTTCGGATCCTTTAAGCGTTTGCACTCGCGCGAGTTGGAGATGAAGCTGGTCTCTACCAATATAGCCGGCATCTGGGCGCCCATGAGGACGTAGAAGGGTGCCTGCTTGACCCCTTTGTCCTTGATCCGGGTGTAATTCTTGCTCAAAGCGCGCACGACCCCCTGCTGCACACGGGCGGCCAGACGGCTGGACTCGTTGATCTTGGCGTTCTGCATCAGGTCATTGAGGATGGACTCCAAGTCGGAGATATTCTTGGCAGAAGTGGCGTTTTCGCGTGCGGCCACCTGGATGGCGGACTCGTCGGTGGCCAGGTTGAGAAAATAGGTTTCGATGCCGTAGGCGCGTCGATCCCGGGCCGCGTTGGTGTGGATGGAGATGAAGAGATCGGCGCTCTTGGTGTTGGCCAGCGCCGTGCGCTCCTCCAGCGTCAGGTAGGTGTCCCTGGCGCGCGTGAGAACGGTTTCCAGGCCAAGTTCCCGCTCGATCTTTCTGGACAGCCGTTGGGCGATCTCCATCACCACCTGCTTTTCATGGACCCCTTTCAGGTAGCCTGGCGCACCGAAATCCTTGCCGCCGTGGCCGGGATCGATGACGATGCGACGCACCCCCAAGGCCAGCTGCTTGGCCAGTGAGGATGGCGGCAGCTTCTGCTGCGGCCGGTCTTCCTGGACCACTGTCGGCCCCTTGTCCACACCCCAGACATCCACTACGATGCGAAAGGGATTCTTCAAGGAAAAGATCTTGTACGTTTTATAGCTCTTGATATCGACGACGACCCGCACCGATGTGGGCTGGTATTGACCGGCGCGCACATTGAGCAGGAGGTTGTCGTTAATGGGCACATATTTATTCAACTCCCGTCCCATGCGACTGCCCTTGAGGTCTACGTAGAGACGCTGAGGCTTCTTGCGCTCCCGATCCTGACGCAGGAGACGGTGGCTGTAATGGACATCGCGGTCCACATCGATGACGATGCGGGTGTAGCTCGGGTTGGACCAGTGACGCAGCTTTTTGATGGTGGCCAAGCCACCACTGGGCGCGCTGACCGATGTCGTGGCGGCTGGATCGCCCTCCTGTTCGGCAATCAGCTGGGCGAGACGGTCGAGCGCTTGCTGTTTCTGCTCAGCTGGCGACGGTGGCGCGGCTGCTGCGGGCGGTGTCTGTCCTGCCGTCCGGGCCGCTTTGTCCCCCAGTGCCTTGGCAGCGCGGGCCGCGTAATTCGAGTCGGGGTAGCGGTTGAGCACATCCTGATAGGCGGCTTTGGAATTGGCTTTGTCGGATCCCCGGAAGGAGCGCTTGTAAAGGTTACCATAGGCTTCTGCGGTCAGGAAGAGGGCTTCCGCCGCCTGCGGACCGTCGGGGGCTTCCTGGTAGGCCTTTTGAAATCCATTGATGCAGGCGAGCCAGCGGTCACGGTATTTTTGATGGCGCGGTGAGTTGAGAAGGGCCGTGTAGCGTGTCTTGGCCCTCTGCAGACTGCGTTTGGCGCGATCGTGGGCCGGATTCCGGCGTGCCGTGGTTTTTGAGGCGTTGGCAATCTTTTTTTTCAATGCTGTCAGTTGCTTGACAGCTTTGGGGCGATAGCGGCTTTTGGGAAAGTCGCGTCGGATCTGTTCGAAGAGTGCTTCGGCGGCCTGCAGATCCTTGGTGCTGGAGGACCACCGATGGAGCTGCAGATAGAGATCGCCCGCATAGTAGAGGCCGGCGGCGGCCCATGGCCCCTTGGGGGCGTGGCGATAGACGGCCTTGTATTTATCGATACAGAGTAGCCATTGGTCACGGTATTTTTGTTTTTTTATATTCTTGCGAAGGCGCTGATAGGCCGCATCAGCGGCGAGGAACTTCTCCTGGGCGCTTCCGGCGGCATTGGCCTCGTTCCAGGGGGAGAGGCTGAGGAGCAGGGTGAAAAGCAGAATTACAGTATGGAGAAGAAAGGTTTTACGTGAAACCATCGATCCTGTCCTGTCGGCTGTTACCATCGCTGCCGCCGAGGCCGCTGCAAGGAGCTCTCGGGCGATCTGTCGATGCGGCAAAGATGCAACCTACGTACCATAGACTACTTGCGTCGCGCTGGCAAGATCGGCGCCCAGACCCGATCGTCGCTTTGTGGACAAGCGGTTCAGGTCGACGCCTTTTTCTGAAGTCGGTCCAAGACGTTGAGGGCTTCGATGGGCGTCATGCGGCCAATGTCCATTGCGACGAGGTCCGACACGATCTGCTGCTCGGCGGTCTGAAATAGGGAAAGTTGCATGGGCGACGCTGTCGGTGGCGTCTCGCCATCGGCGGGATGCACCGGCGATATATGGCCGCTCTCCTGGGATTCGATGCGTGCCAGGATCTGTTTGGCGCGTTTGATGGCCGTCTCCGGAATACCGGCCAAACGGGCCACCTGAATGCCGTAACTGCGGTTGGTGCCGCCCGCCACCAGCTTGCGCAGAAAGATGATCTCGTCGTTCCATTCCTTCACGGCGATATTGTAGTTGCGAACGCGAGGCTTGTTGGCCGTCAACTCAGTGAGCTCGTGATAGTGGGTGGCGAAGAGGGTCTTCACACCGGTTCCATTAAGATCGTGAAGAAATTCGGCGACGGCCCAAGCGATGCTTAACCCATCGTAGGTGCTGGTACCGCGGCCAATTTCGTCCATGATCACCAGGCTATTGGAAGTGGCGTGGTTGAGGATATTGGCCGTCTCCTGCATCTCCACCATAAAGGTGCTTTGGCCCGCGGAGAGATTGTCCAAAGCCCCGACACGCGTGAAAATGCGGTCGGTGATGGGGGCCATCAATTCCGCGGCGGGGACAAAGGCCCCGCTCTGGGCCAGGATCACCATGAGGGCCACCTGCCGAAGTACGGTGGACTTGCCCGCCATGTTGGGGCCGGTGATCACCAGAATCTGATGCTGAACGTTGTCCATGGTGATGGTGTTTGGAACGAAACGCTCGCCGGTGAGCACCTGTTCCACCACGGGATGGCGACCGTCGGTGATGGCCAGCAAACCGTCCGAATTGAGTCGGGGTCGCCGGTAATCGTTCTGATCGGCGACCATGGTCAGAGCGAGAAGCGTGTCCAGACGGGCGATGAACTCGGCCACCCGCTGGACGGCCTCGCTCTGCTGCAGGACAGCGCTGCGCAGCTCCTGGAAGATGCGGTTTTCCAACTCGATCCGCTGGGCCTCGGCCCCCAGTACCTTGGCTTCGAACTGCTTTAGCTCGTCGGTAATGTAGCGCTCCGCATTCACCAGGGTCTGTTTGCGGACGTAGTGGTCCGGCGCCTTGGCGCTGTGGCTCTTGGGAATCTCCAGGTAGTAACCAAAGACTTTGTTGTAGCGCACTTTGAGGGAGGCGATGCCGGTGGCGTCCTTTTCACGCACCTCCAGTTCGGCCAGCCAACTCTTGCCATCGCGACTGAGCGCGATGAGGGTGTCCAGTTCCGCGTTGAAGCCGATCTTGATTAGGCCGCCCTCGTTCAAGGTGGGTGGGGCATCTTCCCGAAGGGCAGCCGCCAGCATCGCGGCAAGGTCGTTCAACGGCGCCATCGGTTCGCGCCAGTGCAGCAGTTCGGCCTTCACGCCATCCAATAGGGTTGCCAGCGTCGGCAAGGCTTGCAGGGAGCGTTTCAACGCCAACAGATCGCGGGCGTTGGCATGTCCCATACTGATCTTGCCCCGCAGACGTTCTAGGTCGGCGATGGCCTTGAGGATCTCCCGCAGTTCAGCGACCCGCGACAAGTTGCCGAGGCCGTCCTCGATGGCGTCATAGCGTGTCTCGATGGCGATGGGATCCATCAGAGGGTAGCGCAGCCAGTGGGCGAGTTCGCGGCCCCCCATAGCGGTGACCGTTTTGTCGAGCACGGCAATGAGGGTGCCTTGCCGGCCGCCGGTGCGGGTGTTGGCGAACAATTCCAGATTGCGGCAGCTCAGATCGTCCACCATGAGATAGTCCTCGAGGTGGTAGGTCTCGATCTTGCTGATATGCTGGCTGGTGCGCTTTTGGGTGTCCCGTACATAGCTGAGCAGAGCACCTGCAGCGGCGACACCTGCCACCAAGCCTTCACACCCGAAGCCCTCCAAGGAGACGGTGCCCAACTGCTCCAAGAGCAGTTCGCGCGCAGCTGCCGGCTGAAAAGCGGCGGCCGGCAGATCGGTCAGTGCCGCCGCTCCCACCACCGCCAGCAAATCCGTCATTTCAGAATCCCCCCGGTCGGCCTCGTTCAACAATAACTCCCTGGGCCCGATGCGCTGCACCTCTTCGATGAGGGCCGTCATGGTGTCGCTCTCCGTCACGCGAAAGGTGGCGGTGGAAAGGTCCAGGCAGGCCATTCCCAACGCCTTGGCGCTGCGCGCCACGCAAAGCACCCAATTGTGGGCGTTGGCGTCGAGGAGTTCGTTTTCGATGATCATGCCGGGGGTGATCACGCGCACCACCTCACGCTTGACCAACCCCTTGGTTTTGGATGGGTCCTCCATCTGATCGCAAACGGCGACCTTTTGGCCGCTGTCGATGAGGCGGGCCACGTAGGTTTGAGCGGCGCGGTAGGGTACGCCGCACATGGGGATGGGGTTGTCGTCTTTTTTATTTCGGGAGGTTAGTGCAATGTCCAGGATCTTCGAGGCCACTTTGGCATCCTCGAAAAACATCTCGTAAAAATCGCCCATGCGGTAGAACAGGATGGCGTCCGGGTACTGGGCCTTGATGGCCAGGTACTGCTGCATCATGGGGGTGGCTTTGGGATTGGCCATGGGCGACTGGTCCTGGTGAGCGTGGCTAGGGTGATCTTCTTCAGGAAGCTATGGTACCGGGAATTCCTTTCACAGAAGAAGGCGCTTTGAAAACCAAAGCGCCTTCTGACGATTTGAGGGGGAGCGTGCCGGAGCGAACCGATCGTGTTCCAGGACAAGCCCGGATGGCATCCGGAATGGGCCGTATGGAGCGCTGAATCAGATCGCTGGCTCCTCCTGGCTTCCGGTGGATGCGACCCCGGTGGATGCAGCGCCGGTGGAAGAGGCAGAGACGGGCATGGATCCCTGCTGAGCGGTCTGCTGTTTCAGCGATGTGATCATCTCGATCTGGGAGTTGATCGTCGTGTTGAGGTTTTTAATGGTCTTGCGGGCCCGAAACTGGGCCAGGAGCCCGAAGATGTAGGCAATCAAAAGCCCGGCCATGAAGGCGGCAAGGAAGAGAACGGCGATGGGGATCTCGGGAGTGAAGTATTGGGCGATAATCAGGTTCAGGCTAAGGCTGCGGGTGGCTCTGAAAAAATCCTGATTCTGGTAGATAATCAGCACCAGGAAAACGATGATGATGAGCCAGAAACCCAGCTTGACTTTTTTCATGGTCTTCTCCCTAAACAGAGGCCTTGCACATGCTGGTTAAGGTCACGGAGCGGCTGATGTCGTCGATGATTCTCGTCACATGGCTCAGGGAATTCGGTCCCCTCGCACCTGGGGCAGGCAGGTCTCGCGGAACCCTACAAAGTCCCACAAACTGCCTGCATATCTACTATTTCAGCGCTTAAAACTCAACCTTTTTTACCCTCGTCAGGCGTGCTCACCATCCGGATCAAGCCTAGTGAAGCGGCACTAGGGTGAGGTCTCCCCAAGCACCGCTGACGCTGCCCCGGATCACCAAAATTCCGTCGACGCCGGGGACAGCGCTGCCGAACTCGACGGCGGGACCAATATCGGCCTCGCAGCGCACGCGATTGCCGATGGCGGTGGCTACAGCGTCGGCCAGAGCGCCGGAGTCGGAGATGACGCAGATGGCGTCGGCCGAGCCCATGCTGAGGCTGTGCCCCACCGTACCAGATGAGGTGCACACCGCCCTACCCTGGCGGCAATCATCGATTCGGATGCCCAGCCGCATGGAGAGGGGCGACGCGCCCGCCGCCACGGCAATGGTAAGGGGATACGGATACTGGATAAAAACATCTCCGCCGTTTTCCACGAGCACCATCTCGCTGTGGCGGTGAAGTCCCCGGGCGACGGCCTCGGCCAGGGCTCCGGCGACCGCTGCCATGGGGCCGGTACCGGCGGCCTGTCCCGCTGCAGCCATTTCGGCGACAATGGCCGGCGCCGGCATCTCCAACGGCCAGGGAGTCAGGGCGTCGCGAAACGCTGGATATTGGACGATCCAGTTTTCCAAATAGCCGCGTTGTTGGAGCACCAGTTCACGGGCCTCCTTGCGGAGGTCGACGGGGCTTTGGATCCACAAATCGGTCTCCTTGACGACGACTTGGTAGGCGGTCATGTCTGGAAGGCGGCAGCGCTGACGATAGGTGCGCGGTTCATGTGGCTGGGAGCGGTATTGCTCGTTCACGAGACCCCCGCCGCCAGGGGGTTGGGGCGTAGATCGGGGGGGCATTGTTCGAGGAAGAAGTTGTCCGTCATGCCGGAAATGAAATCGCGCACGATTTCCGCTGGTGTGTGCTGTTCCACATAATCGGTGGACATGTTCTCCAACAGCCCCCTGAAGATCAACGAGTCGTGATTGTTCTGGTGGATGTCCCGCAGGTAATTTTCAAAGAGATGTTCGAACAAGACCCGAATGGCATCGCTGAACCACTTGGTACGGGGATTGAGGTAGATGCGATCCAGATTGAAATTCTTAAGGAGTCGCAAAGCGTCGGAAACCGGTTCGCTGAAGGCGATTTGGTTGCGTTCATGGCTGTTCTTGATCACATCGGTGACCAGTGTGTATACAATGGTCCCATTGCTGTCGCCGAGCACGGCCACCACATCGGCGGGGATCTCCTGGCGGTGCAGATACCCCAGGCGGATGGCATCTTCCAGGTCGCGACCGATATAGGCGATGGTATCCGCCATCCGGACGATACACCCCTCCAACGTCATGGGAATGAGCGGATATTCCGGGTCTGCCTTTTTTCGCGCCATCTCCCGGGCGAGGTCATCAAAATTTTTATCACGCTTGGGCGTAAGGGATTGGTTATGGATCTCACCGTCGTGGCAGAGGATCCCGTCCAGCGTCTGTAGGCAGAGGTTCCAGCCCTGCCCTTTGCGTTCCACCCGGTCGAGAAACTGAATACTCTGGACGTTGTGCAGAAAAAACCCGATGCCGTGATCTTTGCAGAGCGCCGAGAGATAGCGTTCGCCTTCGTGTCCGAAGGGGGTGTGGCCGATGTCGTGCCCCAGCGCGATGGCTTCGATGAGGTCCTCATTGAGTTGCAGAAACCGCCCGATGGTGCGGGCGATTTTGGACACCAGTTGGACATGGAGCACGCGGTGGGTGATGTGGTCGTTGCGGATCAGACTGAACACCTGGGTCTTGTCGATGTAACGGGTGTAGGCCCTCGAGTGCAGGATCCGGTCTGCATCCAGTGAAAAGTGTTGACGGTATCCGTCCACCAGCCGCTGTTCATGATGACGCCGCTGCCCGTTGCGGTTGAGCGTGGCAAAGGGGGAGAGGCGTCCGGCCTCAGCCTGGTCGAGGGCGCTCTGCAGTTGTTGCAGGGAGGGGGCCCGATCTTTGAAGTCAAATGGTGCCATTGGTGATCAAGGTATCCATAAGTTGGTAGTAGTCGATGCTGGCTGCCCGGAAGCCGACCTTGCCATATTTCATATTCGCTTCCAGCACGTACCAGTGGTCATCCACGCAGCAAAGATCCAGCCCCACGTCATCCCAGTGGCATCGTTGGGCCGTCGAGAGGGCCAGTTCCAGGGCCGCCTGGGGGACGGCATCCAGCCGGACACCGCCGCCAGCGGAAATGTTGGTCCGAAAGTCACCGCTTGCGGCCACCCGCCAGTAGGCGTGCACCACCTGTGTACCGATGACGACTGCGCGAATATCTCGGTCAATGGGTAGAAACTCCTGAATGTAGGCCACCCGGTTGCCGGCCAGGTAGGCTTCCAGTTGGGCGTCGTTCTGAATCAGAAACACCCCCCGTCCCAGTGCGGAGCCTCGCGCCACTTTGGCCACAAAGGGATAGGCGAATTCAGACCGAATGCGCCGTTGCTGGTGTCGGCCATAATAGACGTGGGTTCGCGGATGGGGTACCCCCAACAACTTGAACAGCGCCGTCTGTTTGATCTTGTCCTGGACGTAGCGGTAGGTGTGGGCACTGGGAAAGGTGGCCTTCCCCGAAACGTCAAAGAGATCCGCGTAGAATGCAGAGGGATAATAGATCTTTTCGGCGGCTTGGATCATGGCGAGCGCTTCAGGGGCGTAAGACTCCAAATTGGGGCGGACCCCCAACGTCAGAACGCGGCTGCAGTGCCGTAGGCGCCGTTCGAGGGCAATCACACGAGGATCGGAACGTCTGGCGACCGGATCTTGTGGCGAGTGCGCCCCTTTCGATCGCTCGGGATTTGTGATCACAGTCGCCAATGGTGGATCCCCGATTGGACAGCCAGCGGGAGCGGCAGCCCCTACGCCAGCTTGAGGGTCGCCGTCAAGGCGTCTACGATGCCCGCCAGCCCTTGGGTGAAAGCGGTGCTGCGCCCTTGACCGGCAAGGGGTGCACCGGCATCGCCGG
>JAAUYD010199942.1_pt1 | contig 36910 bp, 29 predicted proteins | sample 7278101 | NCBI WGS metagenome assembly JAAUYD01 (sample SAMN14350128, study PRJNA611818) | marine sediment metagenome | isolation source: surface marine sediment (0.6m) | place: French Polynesia: Moorea | collected 2018-08
CCCTTTGCGAAAGGGGGAGAAAGACGTCTGCCCCCGCCATCGATGACTAGATGCTCCCTTTGGTTTCTACTGCGAATGACGAAATTTGGACTGATAATGGCGAAAGTCTAGACTATTGCCCGACTGGAAAAAGAGTACTTTAAACACTACCGTTCTGTTCGAAGCGCTCCCACAGGCCCCATTGAGCAAAAAGCTTTGATTTATCTGATCGAACAGATGAGTGGTGAAGTCCGTCTATGGTATCGCGTGGGTGGCAAAATGGCCATGACCATCGACCAGCGGTGTGGACGAGATATCTTCCGCAAAGTGATTCGCGCCGGCAAAGATACTTTTTTTCAGCTCTATGAGGCACTCATTAACAACACCCATCAGAATTGCTCTTTTGACATGTAAGTCAAGGTTTCGTCTGTTCCGATTTGCGCTTGGTCGAAATCAAAAGGCAGGTTCTTTTCTCATGTCTTCTCCTCGCGTTTTTATGCCAATAACCATATTATCCTCAAGAGCGGATCCGCTTAATCTATTGGAAGGCGGCCGGCGAAGATGTATGCAGGTTCGTAAAACTGAGAGAAGTAGCTTCCCTCGATCTCTGGAGCACTGGTCTCTTTTTACATCAGCTGAGCAAGCTCGAGCGCTCGTGATAGCTCAGTCGGCCTCCACCTCGGCCAGCTCGGTGCTGACCTGCTTCATTTCGTCGAGGAGCGCCTGGTAGGTGATCAGGCGTCGGTTGCTGCCCAGCAACAAATAATGGTGACCACCTGGACTGTATCCGTTCTACTGCGTATTCCGGTCCAAATCGATCAACGATTCCGAATGAAGTCGATCACCTTGTCCTTCTCGGTTCCTCCCCGTGGAGAGCCAGACCATATGACGGTAAAACTTGAACCAGCGTCATCGTCCAGCGTGATCCTGTGGAACAGTGGAGAAGGCTGGAACAAGTCTCAGACTATCATCGGGAAAGAGGGAAATCGGCTTTTGGCATTCCCCCGGTTTAGTTGACACGCAACTTATGGCTAAATAGGGCTATAAAGGAGTGTCAGATGAAGAGAAGAAATTATAGTGGAGTTGCCTTTTATCGCATTCACTCTGGCAGGCAATGCATCGGCTGACCCCGGGCATGGCTTGGCGGCGTGCCTCGGGAATCTCTTCGTCGCATTCCTCACAGTGAGTTAGACTCTTGCCAGCCGAGAGGCGACTCCTGGCACGGGCCACAGCGTCGTCTACGTTTGCGTCAATTTGCTCCTGAACAGCCCCATCTCGGGCCCATCCGACAGCCATGATGCCCTCCTCGCTGGTTTACCACGTCTTATGTTTAATAAAATATCATTCAAGAGTGTGCCGCAACAAATTTTTTTAACATTCGAACAGACAGTGTAAATTAAGCCCGGCTTGTGATATCTTAGAATCTAGAGAAATCTTGGATACGGGTTATTAATAGAAACAACTGATTGGATTCCAGATGTCAAATTGCCATGTCGCGTTTCAGCCATTCATTGTGAGCGTTTGTTGTCGTTTATGTATCGGGATTGCCGCTTGTGGCGATCTTGACCCCTCACATGAGAGCAGGGATGCTTTGCTGAAAGTAGATAACAGCGGCACCATTTTTGCGCACGGCAACCAAATAGTGCGCCAATCGGCCAGTGGAGATATCGTCACCCTCTACGAATCTAAATCTTTCAATACCCGTCTCCGTTTGGAGCAATCTGCGAACGGTCGTTTCAGTGGTGTATATGAGCAAGACCGTCTGCTGTTATACAATAGCGTTGGTCGCCCAATCGGGGCTGTAGCAATTACCTACCCTGAATTTCGGCATAAACTAATCGGTTCAGAGCCCAAGGTATTGATACCAATAACGGACATATGGGGTGATGGTGAAATTCACATCAACGGTTTTGACGTGCGTAACTCAGATGGATCATCGTTTGCTCAAATTCGGGCAAACCGCACCCGTTTCAGCCACGCGAGTAATGAGCACATTACCGTCGCCACAAATAGAGCTGTCAGCCGTTTTGCGATGGATGGAACGACAGCATGGCGTTTCAGCATACACGCTCATAAACTGGCAGTGGCCGCGAATGCCGACTACACAGAAATTGTGCCTACCTCAAATGCCCGAACCATTATCCATTTGAGCAATGGCAAAGCAATTGGGCAACATTCTTTCTCGGGACCGCTTTGGAATATAGCTGTTTCTCCCAATGGGTTGTACTCTGCGGCCACTACCCAGACCCAGCTCTACTTATTTCTACAGGGGATGCTGATACAGACAATCGACCTATCCGTTGCCTATGCTGTATCTCTTGCAGTGAACGACAAAGGGGATACGGTTGTCGGCGGCCAGACAGCATCTCATCACGGTCGCGTTCTGTTATACGATGTCAATGGCAGCAAGAACCGCGCCCACGAGCTGGAGCGCGATGATCACGCGTTTTCCCCAGCTGTAAAATTCTTTAATGGAGGTGCCCGTTACTTTTTTCAAAACGCCAAAGCGTTTTCATCTGCAGAGGTTCGACCATGATGCGTTCAATTATAGTGGTATTGATTTCATTGTTGTTTTGCTACGCGTGTAGCGAGGATACAGGCGCTGATGCTGATGCTGATGCTGATGCTGACGCTGATACTGACGCTGATTCTGATGCTGACTCTGACGCTGATTCTGACGCTGACTCGGATTCTGATACCGATTCAGAGTCTGATTCTGAAGTTGATACCGATGACATAATAGATACAGATATGGAGTGCGAGGATCAGTTTGCTTTACCCCAGGACTTTGCCGAGCCCAACAGTCTGCCCTGGCCGATGAAGAATAAAGAAAGTGGTAATATCCGCTCTGCGCTTGGGAATACATTGGGCGAGTACCAGGGGTTTGGTACTGATTATGTTCACACTGGGATTGATATTCGAGGCCTTCGAGGGGACTATGTGCAGATCGTTATGGACGGCAATATCTGGATCACTGCCAACCTATCCCAATGTAACGACTTCAGCGGAACGAGCTGTCGCATCTATGTGCTGGATGCCAGCCGTCGATATATTTTCTATCACAGTCATCTTCTGTTGAGTAATAGTGACCCAATCAGCGTTCAACTAAGAGAAAAGATTGAAAACGCAGCCCAACAGGGCGATAGTGACTACTCAGTGCAACCGAATACTGACGTTTTTGTCGGTGACACCCTGTCGGCAATAACAGACTTCGCCAACAACCAATGGGCGCATCTGCATCTCTCGATATTCGACGCTGAGGGAAACTTTGACGCTATCAACCCACTGTTAGCATTTGATTTAGAATCTACTGACCCGCCTCTGATCGACGACGAACCGCCCCAAATTGATTGGATGATATTCCGGAGGGACAATACCACCCAACAAGTAGAACCTTCTGGGGCTTGTAATGAGATTACCGGGGCTGTTGACGTGGTCGCACAAATGGTCGATTCTTTCTTTACAACCGATCCCGAACCAGAACCCCTTCCGAGCACCTATGATGCTGTCGGCATCTACGGCGCAAGGCTCATCATTCGAAACACCGTCAGTGGTGAGATCTTAGAGTTTCCGTGGTATGAATTCAATCGATGTCCGTTTACATGTGCTGGACCAGATCGCGGCCTGGATTGTCCCATACAAATGTCCCTGGAGGATTTCTTCGATAGTTCCATTGACACTGGCAGCGCCTCTCCCCTGTTGGCGATCAACTATGCCGACGAGTTGTTTGCTACGGATCTGTCAGATTCCGATTATATGGGGACCCCGAAGTATGCCCATATTCTCACCAATAGTTGGGGGCTGGACGATGCCTGGAACACAAACAGCTCGCCCGATGGGTTGTATCAGGTATCAGTTGAAGCCCGAGATCACGCGGGTAACCGGACCGCGCTTTCCAAGTTTGTCGTGGTGGACAACAATGGCACGATGGACACCACATCGACCCCACCAGAGGTGTATGTCCGTGACCATGCCGACGATATCGGCGCTGTGCCCTCCAGCCTGGGTGACCAGCCGAGTTGGGCCAGTCCGGATATCATCGTGCTACCAGCAGGGACCCCCGTTGACATTGACACCCAACCTTCTGCCGAACCCCTCATTGCCGACAATCAATACGATGTCTATGTACGCGTGTCCAACGATGGCTGTTCAGATGCGACAGGTATTAAGCTGCGGCTCACCTCATTGCCGGCAGCGCTCTTTACGACGAGTGAAGATAGCATACCCATCACTCCCGAGGGCGAATTCATTGCTGATGACAGCCACCCAAACGGATTGGACTTACCGGCAGAAACAACAGCGCTTCTCGGACCATTTAGCTGGACACCAACAGCAGAGGAAACAGCATTGGCAAGTGGGTATCGCGCCGTGTTGGTGGAAATCCAATCGACTGATGATCCCCTTGATACGGATGTGACCAATGCTGATGATAACAACAAGGCACTGCGCAATGTTCAACAGATGAGTGATGCTTTCTTAGAATCGCCCACGTTTCAATTTGGAAACCCGGGGCCAGCGACCGCCTGTATCCAACTGGTCTTTGAATCCAACGCCATTCCCATGACCCATCCCCAAACAAACATCGAGTTGTCTTTTTCAGACCCGACCAATGTGGCGGCCTATTGGGGTTCAGTCCCAGGGGCTATCGTCCAACACGATCCATCGACAGGGATTTCAACCGTTCAGTTTCTGCGAAAACGGGTGCCGCTCACACCCCTGGCGCTTAAGCCCATGGTTGTCTTTGGCGGCTCGATCCAAGTGTCCAAACCAGACAATACCGATGCTGCTGTTGTTCGACTCTACCAATACGTCGATGGGAAATTAGATTCAGGGGTGGCGTTCCTTTAATCTCTAAAGGGTTGAAATAACGCTAGGGCTGAATGAAGATCGGCCTCGATGTGATCTGGACGGCAGCTGCATCAGTGCTGCTGTCAGCGGACTGTTCCCCTTGCCCCCGACAGCTTACCATAGAGTACCCAAGGCTGAAGCACCAGACCCACAAAAGTATCCTCATCAATAACCCTCTTCTTCTTCCGTTAATATTGGTATCCTGTTCTGTCTAATTGATGTTATCAAGTTTTTGATGGGCACCCAACACCAACTGCTATGGACGACAACGCGATGGACATTTTGCCAGTGGCTGCAGTTAAGATATCGATGTTTCCTCGCGCCCAATGCTGACCCTGAGCCCAGTCCGCCTTACGTTGTCGTTGCCAACCACGGCAATTTTTTTGATCCGTGGATGATCGGTCTCTACTTTAAACACGCCCTCCGCATCATGATGAGTGACGATGGGTTTCGCGCCGGACCTATTTCAAGATGGTACTTGAACGGCATTGGCGCGTTTCCCAAGAAAAAGGGAGCGAGAGATCTGCGGGCAATGAAAAAAACCCTGTCTTTTTTAAAGCGCGGGGATCCTGTATTGATCTTTCCCGAAGGCCAAGCGACCTGGGACGGGGAAACACAACCCATCTACAGGGGCATTGAACGGATGGTTAAGCGGATCAAGTGCCCACTGGTGATCGCTCGGTTTAGCGGACATTTTCTAAGCCGTCCCTGGTGGGCAAAGGGCTGGCGGAAGGGCCGCGTTCTCCTTGAGCGCACTGTCATTCCTTCCGATCAGGTGGCGCGTATGGACGAAACTGAAATTCTGGCTGCGATTCAAACGGGTATCCATACAAACGATATTCTCGATGCGCGCAATCAGGCAGGCGGGTTTCGCGGACAGCGCCTGGCAGAGGGCGTTGAAAGACTGATCTGGATCTGCGTGCGTTGTGGCCGATCAGGTACGCTCGCCACTGCTGGAAATGAAATCAACTGCTCGGCATGCGGCAAATCATGGACCATGGATGCCTATTGCCGGTTGTGTGCAACTGACGGTGCTGCGCTGCCATGTGACAACCTGCACGCCTGGGTCCAGGCACACAAGACCGCGATAATAGAAGCAATCTCCCGAGCGACAGCCACTTCGACCCTAACCTGCGATACGCGGGTAACACTAAAAAAGGAGACCAATGTTGGCAAATTCGCGCCTGAGTCAACCGGTAGCCTCGCAGTGAGCAAGGCCGAAATTAATTACACGCCCAACGATAGCTCGGCGCCAGCTTACACATTTCCCATCTCGACCATAAAAAATTGCGTTATCCAGCAAAAGGACATCTTTGAGGTGACCGTCGGCAGCACTGACTACCGGTTCGAAATGCCCGGGCGTAGCCCAATGAAGTGGCTCATGTACATCCGATATCTCACTGGCTATGAAGAAATCGAACAGCGCGGTGTTATTTGATAGTTGTTTGCGCTCAAGTAGTTTTTTGAGGTGGTTGGTAGCGTATGACGGTGAGGAGGGTATCGATCGCCGAGGCCACAGCACCCACAGCAAACGGCACGGCAAATGCCGGCACAATGCCGGCCACAGCAGTGACCAAAGCGTAGAATGGCAAGAAGTCTGTGCGAAAAACCATATCCCGAACCGTAAGGGCCAGCCGGGAAAATCTGCCTTGCTGTTTGGGGCGTGTCTCACGTGCCATTTTTTGGTAGTCCCCAGACCCTGAGCGGCGGGCCATGATGTAGTAGCGAGGCAGGATTGTGGCGAGATAGGCTGCAACGCCGCCAATACCGAGATATGACCAAAAGGCGTGGTCTGATCCCCGAGCCAGGGCGGTATACATACCCAGGATATAGGAGAGGCCCACCATATCATCGACGATCGTGTCCAGCCATGCGCCGAGCTTAGATCCCTGGAACTTGAGCCTGGAAAGTTCCCCATCGCACCCATCCAACACAGCAGAGAACCAGTAGCAAAAGCCGCCAAGGACAAATCCGGTGTAGGTGCCCATGAGCGCGAAAGGTCCGGAGAGGATCCCAACGAGGAAGACAACTGCCGTCACCCAGTTGGGCCGGATCGGATAGGCAGCGAGGCGGCGGGATATGGCTGTCGATATTTTTCGATTCAGATTGCGCGAAATGATACCATCTGCTTCTTTGATAAGGGATTTCATTAGGGCGCGCTCGGCCAGGCGTTTGTGATCGGCATCTAAGATGCGGATGGCAAATCCACGACCTGCTTCTGCGCTACCAGGTCCTGCGCTTGCGAGCCAGCTGGTTGGGTTTTTAACGATTTCGCGCCACGCTTTGATGGGTAGGTTGGCAATGGGCAGGCCTGCAGGGATCCCAGCCCCACCGATCAAGGCACTGTCAAATACCAAATCAGCAGATACCACTGTAAACACCTCCGCATCTGACGGCTCGACTTCGGCCTGGATGATTTCGATATCGACCTTGGAAGAGATCGGCAAGGGACCGTCACCGACAAAGGCCACGTGGGTGATGCCTGCTTTTTCTAGGGTGAGCATCAATCTCTCACCCACGGTGAGGCCGAGTAGGAGATCGGTCACAGCATTGCCGTGTTCTTTGGATGGGCAAACGACGAGGGCAATGCGCTTTGTCACGTTTAGCTGCTCCTTTGAGAACGAGGGCACGCTATCGCCGGATGCAGCCGGCGTCAAGGACGAGCATTCCGAGGGACTGGTTTTCGTCCCGAAATGGCGATTTCTGGGACCAAAATGTAGCAGCGGGGTTTATCCCCGCTTGCAGAAGAGCTGAGAATTACTTGGGTTTTACCGTGGGGATAAACCCCACGCCTACAAGATTAGGTTGCAAGCAGGTATTTCGGAAAGGGGACTAGTGGAGAAGAGTGCCTGAACACTGTGCACACAGCGTTTTCTACTGAAGAAGAGTGCTTGGACACTGTGCACACAGCGTTTTCTAGTGAAGAAAAGGGTCTGAACACTGTGCACACAGCGTTTTCTAGTGAAGAAGAGTGCCTAGCTCGGCTGTAAAAGGCTTAGTACTTGGTGAACCAACGGCATATCTAGGTTAATACTGCTCTGATTGCCCACAGAACGGCATCCACATCCAGTTGTGTCAGTATCAGTGTCAGTATCGGTGTCAGTGTCAGTATCAGTGTCAGTGTCAGTATCAGTGTCAGTGTCGGTATCGGTATCGGTGTCAGTATCGGTGTCAGTGTCAGTATCGGTGTCAGTGTCAGTATCGGTGTCAGTGTCAGTATCGGTATCGGTGTCAGTGTCGGTATCAGTGTCAGTGTCAGTATCGGTGTCAGTGTCAGTGTCGGTATCGGTATCAGTGTCAGTGTCAGTGTCGGTATCGGTATCGGTATCAGTGTCAGTATCGGTGTCAGTGTCGGTGTCAGTGTCAGTGTCGGTATCGGTGTCAGTGTCGGTATCGGTACCAGTGTCAGTATCGGTGTCAGTGTCCGTATCCGAACCAGTGTCCGTGCCGGTGTCGGTGTCAGTGTCAGTATCGGTGTCAGTGTCAGTATCGGTGTCAGTGTCAGTATCAGTATCAGTGTCAGTGTCGGAGTCGGTATCGGAGCCGGTATCTGTATCGGAGCCGGTATCTGTATCGGATCCAGTGTCTGTATCGGATCCAGTGTCTGTATCGGTACCAGTGTCCGTATCAGAGTCGGTGTCCATGTCGGATCCAGTGTCAGTGTCGGTACCAGTTTCAGTATCAGTGTCAGTATCGGTATCGGTATCAGCGTCACCGCCGTCGACACCGCCGTCGATATTAATTTCTGTGCTGTTGTACGTAACGGTGACGTCAAACGATACGTCGTTATCAGGTGTATAGGCGTATACAGCCACTGAGTAGTCACCAGCACCCACTAACACACATTGTTCATTGGCATAGGGGGTAATGGATCTACAATCATAGTTGGTATTAGAAGCTGTCTCATCTCTTTTGACATAAAGGTCGGCATCAAAGGTCCCAGTTGTGTAGACTTTAATGAGTCCGTCTTGCCGAACTTCAAAAGGCCCGAAGTATTTCCACGTCTGTGGGCTGCTCGTATCCGTGTCATACGCCACGGTCCAATCCTCTCCTTCAAATCCAGGTGTGTAGATATTGTCTTCTTCACCTGAGACAACAGCGACTTGAGACGAGTGGATTTCCTCTAGAATTTGCTCGTAGTTTTGCGGGTCATCAAAAGACATCAAAGCGTTGACAATCGCCATGGTACCGGGCGTATTTGCAAAAAAATAGGCAGGCATGGCGTTTGTAAACATATCTAAGTAAAGGCTCCCCAGTGGGTCATCGGGATTCACTGCAGCGTGGGCCTCTGCAAGGGATGAATCGATGTATGCAAACGTATCGCAGCCGTTCACCAAGACAATAGCGTATTGATCCCGAACCCATTTTCCTTCGCCTGCAAGGATTTCAATATTGGCACCCAAGCCAGAGTGCCCGTTATAGGTAATAAAATCCATTGCAGCTGAAAGACTTTCGTATTTTTCAAAGAAATCATTGCCAGCCGACCCTAGGCTCGGGACAACAAAGGCGTTGACCACCACGCGGCGCTGGCCTGGCAAAAAGCCGCGCAGCTCCACATCTGTTACAGCAGGAGCGGGTACGGTCGGATAGCTGGATCCACTGATTTCCAAATCCGGTGGTATGGTCTGTAAGTTATATGGTTCCAGCATCTCAGCGATTCTGTAGACAAACTGGTTAAACCCCCTGTATCCAAAATCGTATTCATCCCCATTGACTTCGTTCTTCCCATAAATGGCTGTGATGCGAAGGGTGTCATCCTCCCAGACCTTGTGATACTCGGGGTACTTGCCGTTCGTTACATCTGGGTTTTCAGTGAGTTGCGCCTCCATGGCCACGATGTCCACGTCGTCAAGGCTACAGCTGGGATACTCCGGGCGATAGTAGTACCAAGCACTACCCGTTGTAACGTCGTGGTCTCCTGGATCCTCCATACAAGTGGTTTTGTATTTTTCCACAAACGCCGATAGTCCGTCGGCATCCATCACCCTGGGAAGAAGAAACGTATAGGTCTCGGGAACAGTACTCCTCCCCCAGGCGACGACCATCTTTGCGTGATAACTCACCGTGTTGCCTGAAACGACCACGTTCGTGATCTCCACAGCATCCAGACGGCCCACTGAGTTTCGATAGTTCAGCTGTCCAACTGTATAGCGGATTTGGCGATTGATGTTGTTCAACGCACTGCCGCTTGACGCCTCGAGCCATCCATCCCATTCGAAATCGTAAAAATCCGCCACCACACTGGTGAGCGCTTGTTGGTCATCGCCAAAAAGCCATGATCTGTCATTGTTTCCGCATCCGATAACTAAGACAAATACCAAACTCCATCTAAATTTCTTAAAATTAACCTGCATTTACCCCTCCTGTTGATGCCTATCCTCCGAGAGTAGGCGTCATAATGAAACAAACCGTCCTATTTCATTATCGATAAAGCACGTGAGATGAAAAATTACAACTATATAAAATTTATTAAATGGGATTGGTCGCTAGGATACAGGGAAATAGGGCGTCGCAAACAGTAGTGTAGTGAAGATGGAGTGAAGTGGCGGTGGGGTCAGTCGCTGGTTACGGTGACGTTCGCCACGCCAGCCAAATTGGCAGCGTCCAGTACCTTGACCAGGGTTTGGTTTTGGGAATTCCTGTCTGCCTGTACCAATACAGAGCTGTCCGGGTGCTTGGCGAGAATGCGTTGGATATTGGCGCGGACTGTCCGGGGGTCTACGACGCGATTTTCGATCCAAATCTGATCACTGGCATTGATAGAGACTAATATGGTGATTTTTTTACTAGAATCATCAATAATTTCGTCGTCTTGCTTGGGGCCCGGCTTGTCCACATCGATGCCGGATTCTTTAACAAAGGATGCCGTTACAATAAAGAAGATGAGCATGATGAACACGACATCTAGCATTGGGGTCAGATTGATTTCGTCTTCTTCCTCAGTCACAAACCTACGGCGCATGCCTTACCTCCTCTACTCTCATTGCCTTTTGCCATAATTGGCCTTTCTCCACAAGGGAAATGCGCATCTGTTCTATTCAATTCATCATCTTTGCCGTGTCTAATATGCGCGCTCGGTTGACCCTTCAGCCCAGCTCTTGTATGGAGCAAAAGAAAGTACTTTCAGTCTAGCCACACAGGGAGGAGCAAATGGCAGCCCCAAGAAAAATAGGCATTATCGGCGCAGGAACCATGGGCAGCGGGATTGCCCAAAAAACAGCCCAATCCGGTCTCGATGTTATCCTGATGGACCTAGAGCAAGCAGCGGTCGATCGGGGACTGGGCGGCATCGAAAAAATGCTCAACAAAGGCGTGGAGCGGGGGATTTTTAGGCCAGGCCAACCAGAGGCGATTCTGGGTCGCATTAAGGGAACCACCAAACATGCAGACCTAAAAGATTGCGATCTCATCGTGGAGGCCGTGTTTGAGGACTTGGAGATTAAGCGCAACCTCTTTGCCGCACTCGAAGCACATGTTCGACCTGATACGGTGCTCGCCACGAACACATCTTCATTTAAAGTGGAGAAAGTAGCAGTTGGCCTTGCCCATCCTGAGCGGGTTATCGGCTTGCACTACTTCTTCCACCCTGCCCAGAATCGATTGCTTGAGGTCATCCCAGGGCCTCAGACATCCCCTAAGACCCTTGAAGCAGCGTGGGCATTTTGCGAGGCCACGGGTAAAACCGGCATTCATTCAGAAGATTCGCCAGGGTTTGTTGTCAATCGCTTCTTTGTGCCATGGGTTAACGAAACAGTGCGCTTGCTGGAGCAGGGGGTGGCTGATCTACCCACTATCGAGGCCACCGCCAAAAAGCTGCTGGGCATCGGCATGGGCCCGTTTGAATTAATGAACGTTACAGGCGTTCCAATTTCCCAACACGCTGCGAGCGGCTTGGCCTCTGAGCTCGGCCCGTTCTACGCGCCTTGTGACCGTTTGAAAGAACAGGTGAGCAGTGGGAAAGACTGGGATCTCAAAGGCGAGGCCACGGAAAAGGGAGCTGCGGATGTAGAAAAGCGCTACGTTGGGTTGGTCCTGATGGTGGCTGCAGCCCTCGTAGAGGAAGGTGTGTCGTCCATCGAGGACATAGATATTGGCGCCATGGTCGGGCTTCGCTGGAGAAGAGGGCCGTTTGCTCTTGCCAACAGCATTGGTGTTGAAAAAGCGGTCGCTGCTGCTGCTGAAGTTGCGGCAATGTACAATCTACCCCTGCCCAAAATGCTTGCCGAAAAAAAGGAGGACCTCAAGCCGTTCAACATCAGGGCGGCCAACCTGAACATCAAAGACGGCATTGCCACGATCACGATGAATCGCCCAAATGCTATGAATGCCCTTGATCCAGATACGGTAGCCTCCCTTGCCGAAGCATTTGATACAGCTGCGGCTGATCCCGCGGTGACGGGCATTGTGTTGGAAGGTCGGGGCAAGGCATTTGTCGCAGGCGCAGACATCAAGTTCTTTATCAATGCAATCGATGCGGGTGACATTCCGCGCATTGTGGACTTTACTCGAACTGGACATGAGCTGTTTCTGAGAATCGATCAATGCACCAAGCCGGTGGTTGCGAGATTGAACGGCATGGCCCTTGGCGGTGGAGCGGAATTGGCGCTTGCCTGTGATGCCATTGTCGCCGACCAAGGCGCTGTCTTGGGATTTCCAGAGACCGGCATTGGTATCTATCCAGGCCTGGGCGGCACCCAGCGCCTGGCCAAGCGATGTGGCCTGGGTGTGGCCAGGTACCTCGTCTTTACCGGAGATATTGTCCCAGCTGCAAAGGCCGCATCGCTTGGGTTGGTCGACCGGGTTGCCCAGTCCGGTGAATCCGGGCAGGTGGTCCAGGCCTTGCTCAAAGAAGGCGTTGTAAAAGCCGGCACCGGTGCTGGAGAATTAGCAAATGCTGGCGAGGAAAAGGCAGCGTGTGAGGCGTTGTTTTCAGACCAAAACGTCGACAAATTCCTCAGCGGATCATTTGAGGCAACAGATAAATTTGGTGAAAAAGCAGCAAAGAAGATCAAATCCAAAGCCCCGATCGCCCTTAAATTGGCAAACGATCTCATGAACCAGGCCCTTGCGCTCCCCATCGAAGCAGGCGTGGAAAAGGAACTGGCTGTCCTAGCCGATGTTTTTTCAACTGAAGATGCCAGAGAAGGCCTGGGCTCAGTGGGCAAGGCGCGTCCCCAATTCAAGGGGAAGTAGATCGCTACAAAAACCGTAAATCATCTCCATCTATAAGCGCAGATTGGGCAATTGCGTGCATTTCATTTTGAAATACGCTTGTGGGAGCTTTCTTTTCGAATGTTTGCTTGTACTTGGGAAGTCTGGTACAGAATCATGCCGAAACTACCTGACAATCGAACAAAGAAACCAGGAACGCTGTAGTCGTCTCGAATACTGGATCCACTTCCGCCAAATGCCTGACCTAGCGTAAGCTTGGTAAAGTATATCGAATAGCGACTATGGGAACGGGACATCATTGGAATCAATAGATCGATTCCCGCGATAATCAATGGCGTACCTGTTTTTCGATCCCGGCTGAGTTCGTCCCAATCAGAGTCGGGATTGCCGTTTCTCCATTCTTCTTGAACGACAATGTCATGGGTAATCAATGCGGCTGAAAGAAAGATGTTCAATAATGCAAAAGGAGAGGTTTCTTTGCCGATAAAAATGGAATACTGAACCGTTATCGGTAACCATTCCCAGTGCAAGTATCGCGTTCGTTCTTGTATCTTTTCCCATGCATCTGTCAATACGGCATCGGTTTTTCTGGCCAGGCCACTGAACAGGTGGAGGCCCACTGAAAAATTCACCGGGAACGGATAGAAGACGTACTTCAATGCGCGAAAATATAACGCTTTTTGGTCGAAACCAAACTCGATGCCCACATCTCCCAGGGCGATGTCATGCAGCGGACGGTCTTTCTTGACTGGAAGCTCAAAGCCTTTCTTGATGCTCACAGATTTGCACTCGCAGTTGCCCATTGCTGCGGGTAGGACAGATAGTCTCAGGGCGGATTCGATCTCGTTTTTGTCGCGATTGTCTCTCTGCGCCATTTGCCGATAGCATTCAGATGACGTGTAATCACCAATATACTCGTCGTCACAGTAAAGTGCATATTCACCGGCAAGGCCAATTTGTGGCACTAGGCAGGTGAGGAACATAAGACGTGCAATGAACGCAGATGGACAGCCCAGCGTGGCAATGAAATTGTTGATCATTGTTATTTTTTCTATCAGAACGTCGTGAATGTCAAGCAAGCGGAAATGGCAGGGGCGTATAGGAATGGTAATCGCGCTTCTTTTTTAGTCCTTCTTTTTTAGTTCCCTTAGCACTTCGGCAGCTTCTTCGTCGAGGAGCCAGGTCTTTTGTAGCGCCCTGAGCACGATGACCGCCTCCCTCAACGCTGTAATCATGTCGTGGGACATCTCGGGGATGGTCGGGCCGATCTTGGCCATTTGATTGGCCACGATAGCCATGTTGTCTACTAGTTTCTCTAGTTTTTCCGCGTCGGTAAGCTTTTCTAATGAGGTCAGCAGGCGATTGGTTCTGGGATCGTTTAGCAGCTTGTCCGCGCCTTTGAGGGCGCCGTTGAGATGACCGCTATCTGCCAGCAGTGTATCGAGTCTCTCTAACACGCCGTTTAACCGGCCGATAAGACTGTTCATCTCATCTGGTTCGAACGTGCGCGCGACTGCACGCATGGCCTTGCGGGTGTTGGGGTCGTTGAATAGCTTGTTTGCCCCCTTAAATGTGCCTTTGACGTTCTGATCCACTAGCAGTTCCGTTAGGGGTTCGTCAATCTCGGCGAGTAGGTGGTTCAATCGCTCCATGCCCGGCCCCATCTGGTCAAAGGCCTCCATCATCCGGATCAGTCGATTCTCCTCCTCGAGCTTGCCAAGGGTCACCTCCATCGCCGCGACCATGCGGTCAATGGTGGTGATGTATTGGCTGAGGTCCAGGTTGGACAGTGCATCGAGGATATCCGTGGGCTCGTTTGCGGTCAAGAGCGCGCCAGCCGGGAGTTCCTCTGCGATTTGCCTGCCAGAGACCAGGTGTATCCGCTTCTCTCCGATGCCGAGCAATCGCTTTACCTCTGCGATGGTACCCATGCGTACACGGTGGGCATGGCGCTCGCGAATAAGCAGCTCCACGTCGATGCGATTGTCATCCATGATCACCATCTGACCCACCTCGCCCACTTCGATGCCCGATAAAAGCACTGGCGATCCCTTGCGGAGTCCATCTCCGTGAACCACGAGCGTGTGGAACGGAATCCTGGGCTCGAGCCATCGATTCTTAACTGCTGCGCCCACAATAAAAGCGACGATGCCGAGAAAGGCAAACACCATCAACAGTCCGGCCAGCCGCTCTTGATAGGAGAAGTGGATCTTCATGCCCGCGCCTTACCCATGCATTTACACGACATCCTGTTTATTGTAGCGCACTATTTGCCCTCTGTGCGCTGCGAACCACGTTTCGAACCCAGGATTGGGACAAGGGAGGCAGATGGCCGTGGCCATGGGATGGGTTTCTTGTCGCTGTCTGAGTGCAGTCCAGCCAATCCCGCGTCCCTGGTCCATCTCCCAGTTGCCAATACCTTCGAGTACCAACCAATCTGGATTGAGCACGAGTGCCCGGGCCAAACAGGCGCGCCACCGCGTGGATCCGTCCATCTCATGGGGTTTAAGGTTCGCCACCCGTGTGAGACCAAAAGTATCGAGGGTTTCTGTCACCTGCCTGGCCTCATCCCTGGCTGAGAGCCCGGCGTGAATAGACACTGGTAGCGCGATGTTTTCTCTGACCGTTCGATTGGAGATGAGCCCGCCGTAGCTATGGACAAAACCAATGCGCGCCCGCATGCGCAGGCGCGTCCTGTCGTCGCGTCTATAAATATCCTCTCCCAAAAGCTCCACTGTTCCCCTGAGCGGTTCGGACATGGTCGCGAGGATCCACGCCAGGGGACCAGAAGGGTCTAATGCGGCCTCTTTTTGATCTGGGACAAACGCGACCCACTCCCCGGAAAACACCTTGGTCGACCCTATCGACCAGGCATCCGGGCCAACGTCAAACCAGATGCCGTCGACTAGCTTTAGGATTTCAGCTGGTTGGCGTACGGTCAAAAGAAGCCTCCGAGAATGGGTACAGTGCCAGATTGGATGATAACAGATAGGGATACAGCGCCATAAAATACCACCATGAAGACCAACGCGTTTAGCGAGGCTCTGGAGACTTCTACTGGCACGGCGGTTGGAGATCGGTCTACTTTCATGCCGTGATAGCACGCGATCAAGAACACACCGATCCCGCCCACGACTATTTTTAGGGCAAACGCCAGGAGATCAGCAGGTGAGACCGCTGACACCACGGCACTGAAATAGAGGTCAGCCGGGATAGGTACGAGCAGTCGGGCGATGAGGAATCCGCCGATCAGAGCGGCAATGCCGAACAGGACATTAAGCGCCAAAAGGGAGAAAAGACCACCAAATAAGCGCGGGGTAATGAGATGGCGTATGGGAGAAATGCCCATCACTTCGAGGGCTTCGATCTCCCGCTGGACCCGCATCACGCCGAGCTCGGCTGCAATGGCTGTGACCGATCGAACGATGATCACACCTCCGGTCAACAGGGGGCCAATCTCCCGCAGCACCACGACCGTGACCATTTGACCCAGGCTTTCAGCCCCAGATAGGGAACCAATACCGCCAATGCCCTCGACAATGGCAAAGACACCTACGGCAATCCCAAGGGCGACCACCGGTCCGACCGCCTGCACCCCGGTGAAATAGATCTGAAACAACACCTGGCGCCAGAAATCCCGTTGGCCCAGATCGCGCTCTGTCCATACGACTTTTACAGAGAGATAGAGCAGTCCGACCAGAAAAACGCCATACCGAAACAGATCGACGGTGGCTTTGCCGATCCTGTCTATCCAAACCAATGACGCCTCCACCACGTTGCAATTCAATCAAAAAAAATAAATACTATTCTAGAATTAGTAGCACGCCGCATTGGCGGACGCCAAAAAGATGGAACAGGGCGTGCCATTTCATTTGTTACCCAGAGGAGAAAAACCACATGGCACTGACATTGAGAGACCTAAAAGACGATGCCGCGGCCAAGCTGGCCGCTGGTCAGCCCATCGATGCGCTGAGGATTTACCATCTGATCCTCTTAAATATGCCGCTGGATTTTCAGCTGCGACTGCAGATCGGCGATGTATTGGTAGGGCTCGGCAAAAACGATGCTGCACAGACCGTATTCAATGCGGTTGCAAAACATAATATTCGATCTGGTGAGCCGCTGCAGGCCATGGTCGCACTCAAGCGGTCTGCTGCCCTCGGGGCAACCGCTGACGCCATTGTGGCCGACCTTGTTAGAATGTACGCATCAGAATCCGGAACTGTGGGTCGCGGTCTCAGGCCAGCACCTGTGGACGACAGTATCGACATACCCGAGGGTGCTGCGATTGCTGCAGAAATGCCAGAAAACACGCTCATTTCTGAGACCACTCAAACAGCCTCCCGCATTGAAAATATCGTGGATTATCCAAAAACTGTACCACCGATTCCGATTCTCTCAACCGTGACAAGTCAGGCCTTTGCACGGTTGTTTGAAAAATTGACCCTGAAGCAGTTTGTGCCTGGCGATTTTGTCATTCGTCAAGGCGAGCCAGGGCAGGAGATCTATTTTTTGGCTCGCGGCACTGTAGACGTGGTGTGCAAGGGTGGCGACCCTGCTCCTGATGAAGATCTCGTGCACCTGGCGCGCCTCGGGCCGGGGTCCTTGTTTGGCGAAATGGCGCTCGTGAGCACGGATCCCAGGTCAGCATCTGTGATCTGCGAGACCCCAGTGGACGCACTGCAACTAAAACGCGCCGACATCGAGGTGCTCAGCGAAAAACTGCCGACAGTGGCCGCTGCCATGAAGCGATTCACCCGCGAGCGGATGATTCACAACCTGTTTGCCACCAACCCGCTGTTTAAACCCTTTAATGCTGAGTCCCAGAAAAAACTCCTGGCCCAATTCACTGGCCATGAGATTCCCAAAAATACCATCTACCTCGAGCAGGGCCAGCCAGGGAAGGGACTCTATATTATTTTACAAGGCCGAGCAGAGGTATTAAAATGGGAAGACGAGGCATATACCAGAGTTGCTGACTTGGGACCCGGAGATGTGAGCGGCGAGATCAGCCTTCTCTATGAAGAGCCGATTTCCGCCACTGTTCGAACCACCACGCCTGCCACTGTACTGTTCTTAGCGAGAGAACTATTTACGCCTATAGTAAATGCCTTTCCCGAGCTGCTCGCCTACTACAACCGGCTGGCCGAATCCCGGCTTGCGGATACTGAATTTAAGCTCATGCAACGCAAGGTAGTGGACGATGATTTTATCGAATCCATCGAAGACAGCGATGAACAACTCGACGATGACATCATATTCATTTAAATAGTCTCTTCATGGCCTCGCTTATCCGTGTAAATGAGCTCAAGAAACAGGCAGATACGTGTGCTTTTCCAGTTTGTCATGGCAAAGTGACCGGTGCCGGTGCTGTGTGTGTCCAGGCCGTGCTGCCAGGTGCCCGGGTTGGGTCACGCGTTGTTATCGAAAGGTCTCAACAAGATAAGGTTCACGCTGAAGTAGTGGCATGTGAGGGCACGCGCGTTGAATTGCTCCCCCTTGCGACCACCACGGGTATCGGCCCTGGGGATAGGGTGACCCTTACTGCCGACCAGGATGTTATTTCCTGTTCGTCCGCGCTGCTCGGCCGCGTTATTGACCCCATGGGTATGCCGCTGGATGGGGGTAAGGCCCTGCCCCATAATGACCTGTGGCCCCTAGATCGGGCTGCTCCAGATCCATTGGCGAGGAAACCCATTTCCGAACTGCTCGTTACAGGTGTTCGCGCCATTGATGGATGCCTGAGCCTAGGTCTGGGTCAACGCATCGGTTTGTTTGCCGGACCCGGCCTCGGCAAGTCGACCCTGCTCGGTACACTGGCGAAGCGTGCCCAATGCGATGCCTGCGTTATCTGCTTGGTTGGTGAGCGGGGCCGCGAGGTGCGCGCATTTTTGGATCAGACATTGGGTCCCAAGGGGCTCGCCAAGTCCGCGGTGGTGTTGGCGACTGCTGATGCCCCTCTGCTCGTTCGGGCCCGGGCCATGATCACAGCGACCGCCGTGGCTGAGTGGTTTCGCTCCCAAGGACGACACGTCCTTTTGCTCGTGGATTCACTCACCCGTGCGGTTCGAGCGCGGCGAGACATCGCATTGGCCCTTGGAGATGCACCTGCGAGGAACGGATTTCCAGCGGCATCCTTTGCAACATTGCCTGGCCTTGTCGAAAGAACCGGTCGCGACGCCGTGGGATCCATCACAGCTATCTACACGGTGCTCACTGAGGGGGATAGCGGAGATCCGATCGCCGAGGAGGCCCGCTCCCTTCTGGACGGCCACATCGTACTCTCGGCCAAGCGCGCCCGGGCCGGGCAATGGCCAGCCATCGACATCACCAGATCGGTCTCGCGGGTCATGGATGTGGTGGTCTCACCAGAACACCGCATGGCCGCACGCCATCTAAAGCGACTACTAGGGGCGTACGAAGAGCAGGAGGATCTCATCCTGATGGGCGCCTACTGCCGGGGTACTTCCTCGGATACCGATCTGGCCCTGGACCGCAAAGATCAAATCGATGCTTTTTTAAGACAAAACAGCGAAGACTCACCGTCTTCGCTCAAAGCAACCATCGGGGCACTCGCCGATATCACCCGGGGGATGTGATGTTTCAGCGTGCTTGTCAACTGTCTATGACCCCCCTTGGTTTGTCTATTGTCTTCTCAATGTGCCTCGACTAAATGGTCGATCCTTTGCGACGGTATGGTCGAGGTAGGCCATGGGTCAAAAGATCAACATTGGGCGTTGCAGAGATAATTCTCTAATTATTTGATTTCTCTGCATAAATAAGGTTCTTCGTTTTCCGTCTATTTGCCGTTTTGGCATTTGTCTTGCTTCTAACAGGACCGCCGGCGCGAATCGGGTACTTACTGATGACGAAAGTTACCCTTTGTTTGATCACAAAAGCCGAACGGCTTGATGGAGGAAAGTATGAAAAAGAAGTATACCCTGCTTGTTTTGATTTCAATGACGGTTGCTCTCTTGTCTTGCGGCAATTCGGACGATACGTCTGAACCGACGGAGGAAAGCACCGACTCCCAATCTGACACCGGCGGTGACACCGATACTGACACTGACACTGACACTGACACTGACACCGATACCGACACCGATACCGACACCGATACCGACACCGACACGGATGCGGATACAGACACGGGTACGGATACCGATACCGACACAGATAGTGATACAGACACTGGGACGGATACCGATAGTGATACGGATACGGACAGTGAAACGGCCACTGACACTGATTCAGAGACCGAAACAGATACAGACACCCATTCTGGAGATGGCGGACCAGAGACAGATTGCCCAGAGCCGTATACTTGTGCCGGCCCTGGCGCGTGCGTTCCAGGCACCGAGCAGGAACAGTACAGTTGTCCTGGCATGAAGATTTGCTGCATAAAAAAAGAAGGCTTTGATGGTGGAACTGATTAAAGAAACCCTACCAGGAAAGATCCACTGCCAATCCAAGGACGTGCTGGTCTGTGTTGTAAATTGCGTCGTTAGACCATTGCCGTAGATAACCGTAAGTCAACGCCACAGTTATATTTGGAATAGATGCAACATCGCCTTCATCAGGCAACCAGTTGTATTGGATAGCGCCGCCTGGGCCAAAGCGCTGATCTTGCCTGTCCGTGTCTCGGTGCCCCTGGTTGTTATTGCCGTTCTCATTAGATACGAGCCATCCAGTGTAGGTCCTTGTTTCGTATTGCAAGTCCCACCCAAGCATCCAACCTGTGGTGAATATCTGCTTGAAACCCAACCCAATGCGGTGTCCGGAGAACAGGAAGTCTTCTCCAATGTAGTTGAATTCAGTGGTGCTGAAGTTTCTCAAGATCAGCCCGCACTCGTCGGCATTGTGCAGATAGGCATAAGTCCCCCGTAAGCCGGCAGTGGTCCAGAGTCCCTGGCTAATATCCATGCCGAGTACGAGTTGCTGATCCCGCGTGTCTTCTGTGAGGGATAGGTCCTGTCTTGGGTAAAGACGATGACCATATGCTGCGTTGGGGCTGATAGTTGTGCGGGTTTGCATCGTGAATGTGACACTCCCACGTATCCAGGTGTCAAAGGAATCCGATGGGGGATCGTTATAAAAAAGGCGATAGCCTGTTTCGAGGGATAGCGTCCACCGCAACCAGAGTGTCGGCTCCATTACCAGGGAGACATCAAATGTAGGTGAGACAAAATTGATTGAGGCATAGGTATCGGTATTCTTCTGTGCGTCAAAGGAGAGCTCGGCACTGACCCCGTTCTCATCCTCATTGCCCCAAGTCGGATTGAAAATCGCGTATAGGGCATGTTTATGAAAGAAAAGGTCGGCATGATTCAAATAGATGTCTAGATGCCCGGCGTATCCCAATGACCATAGATCGGCAAACGCTGCACCCACATCTAAATCCGGTGCAATGACCAAGTCCTGTTCAGGCCATGCATCCAAGTAGACGTTGCTGATATAGCGCGCGCCGACACTGGCATCTGCGTATAAATCAGCTGCCAGGGCTCTTATCGGCAGTAGGTAAAGGGCAATCGCGAAAATGGAGAGAAGAGAATGCCTATCTGTTCGGGTTCCCATGATGATGTTGGTGCTTGAGCATTCTACTGCCGCCTTTTGATCTTCCCTTTGAACGGTGTCGCTTCTTACGGCGAAACCGGTGTTCCATGCCGTCGTGGATGCCATCCCCATTCCGGTCGACAAAAACCTTTTCTGGCCGAGATCCCTTTTTGGTTTTCTGTTTTTTATTAGCTGATGCTGATTTGGATGACTTACCCTTTTCTACTTTGACTTTCTTTGGTGCCTTTTCCTGCGCAATGGCAACAGTGGGGATGGCCAGCAAGCCGGTTGCTGCGATCATAAGAACCCAATATCTGAGCAGCTTAACCATCACATCATCGTACCATGAACGACTTCTTCTTCAACCATGCTAAATCGGGTCTATGGTTTCGGTTTCGCATCCAAATTGGATCATGATCTCCGCATTTGGGTCGCCTTGTATCCAGGCGCACGTCTGCGGACAAACATAAACCATGGTTGGGTCGTTGGGATCATCGTAGTACCAGGCGTTGTCCGCATTTTCACAGCTATCAACCGAATCGACCCGTCCGAGCAGATGGACCGTTCCATCGCCTGCCACGAATGCCATGTTGATCAGATTCGGATCCAGGGTTTCGCCCTCAGGCGGATCAGGAATCACCCATTCGCAGCTGAGCATTGCACTGTCTATCACTGACTCGGCCAGCTCTTCAAATACAGGATCAAAGTCCTGAAGACATAGGTCACCGGATACGCCGTCGGTCATTTCGACTAGGGTCTTATAAACGGTCCAGTCCGGCGCTTGTCCTTCCGGCGCTGCAAACTCACAGCACGGCTCGTCTTGGCTGATGGCACATGCGGCATCCTTGCTCATGTAGGAAAATATGCCGTTGAATTGAAAATCGTTGAACATGAGCGGATCGAGTGCTTGTAATCCCTGGATGAACGCGTCTGGCAGTGTTTCGTCTGTGTCGTCTGAAACAATTACAAAATGCTTTACCGCACCTGGCCGCATCATCTCTGCCCATTGCGGGTAGGTTTCTATGGTTCTTTCCAAGCCTTTGACGCTCGGGACTCTCTCGCTCACATGCAGGTAGGTCGGAAGGTTGGTGTCACTGTATGGCCCATCTTCTGGACAGCCGCCTTCGTCGCCCAAAGGCGGGTCTATGCAGATGCCATGGAACTTATCGTTATCACACTCCCCGGGCAGGCAGGAGATGAGAATGATCCGAACGTCGAGTCCGCTTTGGATAATTTCATTTGAAAAATGGTTCATATTCTCCCGGACTTCGTTGATTTCATCCAACATGCTGGGCGTATTATCGATAGTAAAGACGATGTCCAGCGGCTGAAACACGTTCTCAGCCAGCTCGTTGACCGCGACGCATTCTTCGAATGAATCGGTGTCGCCTTCTGGTTCAGTGTCGCCTTCCGAATTTGTATCCGCTTCTGTATCCGCGCCGATGCTCCCATCTACCGGTTCCGTTGATGCTGATTGATCTGAACAACCAAATGACATAAGGGACAAGCAGCCGATAGTCATCCAGCAGATCCAACTAAGGGCTCGCGCAGAAATAACTTCCAAGTTTTTCGGGTCCAGATGTGCGTCGGATTTGGTGGGTGCGATAGAGCGAAACCGCAGGCGTAGCAGCGCTACGTCGAGGATTTTGCGATTGAGCAACCGCCGAAGACGGCGTGCAGATGGGGTACGAAAACGGGAAGTTATTTTTGCGTGAGCCCTAAATAGATTGCGCATGGGGGCCTCCTGATGATGAAAATACTATTTCATGCCTTTGACGGACTGCGTGCCGGTATTTGGTTTGCCTTGCCGTCTACTTCTTTGAATCGACTGTGCGCCGTGTTTTGCGGCGCGATTTTTCTTGGACCACCGTTTTGTCGCCTTGTTTTGCTTTTGATGCCGATCACACACACCGTCTCGATTTCGGTCAACGAAAGCCACCGGAGGGGTGCCCTTTTGAGCCGCATTTTGATGCTTTTTTTGATAGGTGTGGCGGTGGTGATGTTGTTTCTGGGGTACCTCACCGGTGGCTGCTTGTGTCTTTTTTTGGTTTTTCGCTCTCACATGCTTTTGATCCTTGCTTGGATCGGGCTCCTCACCCCTTCCTGTTTGAGACACGAGGGCCAGGCAGAAGATTGTTGCACTGAACAAAATAAGACCGCGACATACCATTTTTTTCTCCTTTGTTTGGATCGCATTGCGATCCCTTGGGGAATACAGCAGGGCACATGCCAAAACCGGAGATGCTTCATTTTTATAATCTTATCAAAGTGTTAGCAGGTATTAGTCTGAAGAAGAAAAAGGTTTCGGCGACCGTTTCGTCGATCCCTTTCGACGAATTGGTCGACGATGACGACCGGGCTGCTATAGGTTGTATTTTTTTATTTTATATCGGATGCCGCGCTCGGTGATCTTTAGATCCCGGGCAGCCGCGCTCTGGTTTCCATTGTTCTTGGCCAGTGCCTTTTTGATCAGGGAGATTTCCAAGGCCGCTACTTCCTCGTCGAGCCCGCAGCGCTCCATCAAAGATTGCAGATGCTGTGGTGCAGCGGGATGGAAGAGCAAATCTGGAAAATCCTCTCGTGTGAGCTGCTTGCCTAGCGCCAATACCACTGCCCGTTCAATCCAATTTTTCAACTCCCTGATATTTCCTGGAAATGGATATGCTTGCAGCAATGCCATTACTTCCGGGTCGATGTCTCTAACATCGCTTCCATTGATATCGGCTTGCTCTTCAAGGAACCGGCGCGCCAGTAGGGGGATATCTTCTGCTCTTTCCCGCAATGGAGGCAATGTAAAAGGTACTACATTCAAGCGGTAATAGAGATCCTCTCTAAACGCCCCCTCGGCCAATTGCTCCTGGATATCCCGATTGGTCGCGGCAATGATCCGTGTGTCTGTTTCTAGCGTTTTTGTCCCGCCGATGCGTTCGAATTGGCCGGATTGAAGCACATTCAGTAGCTTGACTTGGATTGTGAGGGGTATCTCTCCAACTTCATCGAGAAAAATCGTTCCTTCGCTAGCAAGCTCAAACCGGCCTTTCTTTTGAGCAATGGCGCCGGTAAACGCTCCTTGCTCGTGTCCAAAGAGTTCTGATTCGATGAGGGTTTCCGGTAGTGCCGCACAATTGACCGTGATAAAGGGGTGTTGCTTTCTCGTTGAGGCCAGGTGGATTGCTCTGGCCAAGACCTCCTTACCGGTCCCGGATTCGCCTTGGATGAAAACGGACGCTTTTGAAGGTGCGATTCTAGCGGCCAAGTCGATTATTGTTTGAATAGCAGGAGATTGACCGATAAGTCCCGAAAATGCACCCGTGGCCTTTACAACTTCTCGCAAAGAACTATTTTCTCTGGATAGTGCGGCTTTTTCGAGGGCCTTTTCAACAAGTGCATCCAGGTGGTCCAAGTCGATGGGCTTGGTAAGAAAATCATAGGCGCCGGAACGCATGGCCCTTACTGCATCATTCACAGTTCCGTATGCAGTAATGACAATGGTTTGCAATTCCGGCTGTCGCTCACGGACGTCGGCAGTCAGTGCAATGCCATCTGGGCCGCCCAGGCGCAGATCCGTGAGCATCAAGTCGATAGGGTGCGCCTCACAAACAGCTGTTGCCTGGGCAGCGCTTTGCGCCTCGAAAACGCGATAGCCGCGCTTTTTGAGAAATCCGACAAGGGTCATTCGCTGCGGTCCATCGTCTTCGACCACAAGAATCGCTTCCTTTTGAAGGGTCATCTCGTTCTCCATCTATCCATCTGTTTGCCATGGGGGATGATAACCCGAGCAATCGTCCCTCGGCCTGGCTGTGAGCTAAGCTCAAACGCACCGCCATGGGCTTCGATCAGGCGTTCGACAAGGGGCAAGCCCAGGCCAGTGCCCGTTGATTTGTAGCTGACAAACGGCTTCATCACTTCATTGCGGACATCAGCCGGCATGCCCGGGCCGTTATCTGCTACACTGACCACTAGATTCTGGTCCATTAGCTCAACCGATACGGTCACTCGGCCATTTGGTTCAATCGCATCGAGGGCGTTGTCGATCAGGTTAGATGTGATTTGAACAAATCGCTTGTGGTCAATTTCAACAGTCGCGTCGACGCGAGGGTCTAGGACCAGCGTCTTGTCTTCTTTTTTTGCCCGGACAGTCTTGGCAGCAACGATGTTGTCGAGAGCCTCGATGACGTTTATCTGCGTTGGGATTAATTTGATGGGGTTGCCCAAATCCAGAAAGTCGGTGAGGACGTTGTTGATCCGGCCTGATTCAGACGTGAGCAGGTCCAACATGCTGTTGTACTCTTTGCGCTCTTTGGCGTTGATTGAAAATTCGCGCGTGAGTCGGCTTGATATCATTTGAATCGTGTTTAGCGGATTTCTGACTTCATGTACGACGGTCGCTGCCATTTGCCCGATGGTTTCCCAATGCCTGGCTTGCTCAGCATTGGCGGCCATCGTCTTTTGGATCTCATCTTGCTTTGATTGCCATCGGCCGACGAGCAAGGTTAGCAAACCGACCAAAAAACAAATACCACAGACGAGTATCGACATGATTGCAAATCGCCGCTTTGCATTTGATTCGGCGGTTGCCAGCACGGTGGCGTCGATACCGACTCTCAGCACTACCATTGATTCGTCCATCATCTTAAAGGGGATGAGCCCTTCAAATACCGGGCGGTTATTGACATCCCGCAACCGGGATTTGGCCTTTGGCGGTTCGGAAGCCAGTGTGCCGGCCAAAGAGGGATCTTTCTCCCATGTGGAAAGCCATTCCTGTGACGGCGCGACAGCGAGAATCCCGCTCTCATCTTGGAGTCCCACGTACAGGACATCCTGCTTGATGACACCATTTAGCAATCTACCGATACCGGTCTCTTTGTGCAGCGCTTTTAGTTGTTCGTTTAGGATACAGACAATCTTTTCGCCCATTACAGCGTCATGACGCAGGCATATGAGGTCCATTACGCCGATGATGCCATCATTGACCAGCGCTTCAAATTCAGCTGTTTGGATTTGGGCGATAAACGCTGCTGCATCGTTTTCGGGAATAGGCCCCCAAGATCCAGTGATGTCACCATTCCTAGCGATGGTTAGATGTACGACTGGGGCATCCATTGGGGATGGGCGTTTCGCTCCTTCCAGAGCAGCGAGATGTTTTGCTGTCGCAAGAAGGTGTTCCTCTGTTAATTCGTACACAATGGCCGTAGCTGATGCTGCTTCGTATGCACCTTCCCTTACCAACGATGCTACAGAGTCGACGTGGGCGAGAAACAGGCCTTTTATTTCGTCGTTGCTTCTACGGTGCTCCCAATATCCGTAGCTTAGAATAATGCCCCCGATTACCGCTGTTACCAAGGTAAAGGCGAGGAAATAAGGCCTATTGCCGGTCAGAGCGATCATTTTTGTTGCTCAAATAAGGGGATCAGGAGGGTGAATAGTGCGTTGTGTTGTGAGTCGCTCATCACTTTCAGATCCCCGCCGTGCAGCCGTAAGATATCCTGGGCAAAAGTAGTGCTGAGTACGCCAGTTCCAGTATGATCCACGTCAGAGACACCGAGCGCAGTGCGATACGCGTGCTCGATGTTGTGCTTTTGTTCGACGGAGATTGCTCCGTTTGTATCGATAATGTCCACTCTTAGATGCCCTGTGCTTTTTAAAATTGGTCTAATGCGCGTTGTCTTAAGGGTTAGCGCGCCTTTTTTAATCCCTTTTGTGATATTCGCCACGAGGCTGGAGACGACCTGGCGGATTCGCAGGGCATCTACATAAACAGGTGCCGGATCGAGCATTTCAATACTGTTCAGTACGATGCGGCGTGTTCCAATGACGCGGCCTGAGTCAGCGATGCAGTCGGTAATCAATTCTGAGGGCAACACCCACGAGCGATTGAGATCGAGTGTCCCAACTTCTATTTTGGATAGGTCCAGTATCTCGATGATGCGAACCATCAATCTCTGGGCTTGTTCGGAAATATGCGAGACGCTGCGATGCTGCGAGTCGGTCAAAGGTCCTTCCATGCCCTTTAAGAGCAGATCGGTAAATCCAATAATAGAGTTGAGTGGGCTGCGCAAATCGTGGCTCATGTCTGAAAAAAAATCAGCTCTTATCGCTCGCTTGCGCTGGTTAAATTCAATTACTCGGTTTTTTGAACCGCAAAGATCTGTGAATCGTTCTTTTGACCTTTCGAGGTGCTGGTTGATGCAGTACAGCTCCTTTGGTAATGATTCATGGAAGTCGCCAGATCCCGAATTTGCAAACGCATCGACCTGCTCGCACACGAAACCGAGTGCCCTACTGAGCTGTCCGCGGTGGCGCAATACAACGGCGATGCTCAATAACAGTGCTGCTGACACCAAGAGCCCTCCGATGATGTATTTGTCAGGTCTTGGCTGCGGCGTAATGTGCACAAATCCCAAACCACTATCGAGATCAATGGGGATCAGCAATTCCCGGGTGCCCATTCCTAGGTATTTGGCTGGCGAGGCATGAGGTGATTTTATGGCTGACGTAAGATCTTGTTTTGCTAAATGCTCAGGGGCGGTCTTGACCAGAGTTGCGCAGTCAAAACGGGTCATTAATCGTAAATCTTCTGCTTTTAAAGTGGTCGGACCAGTTGTGAGTGCGGCCTCGGCAGCGCGGCTATATCCACTGCCGAGCTGCGCCGATGTTATATGTTCGACAGTATGTTCCCCTGCCACCCACAACGTACCTGTCGCTAATACAGTCGGCAATACAACCACTGAAATGGGATTGAGAAGCCGCCTCTCTATACGCTCGAGATGGGGTCGGGACAGGTTGGGAAGGCCTGCCAGCTGGTGAAAGCGTGTGCGAATGGCGATAAACGTGGGTATTGCCATTCCCCCATGCGCAACCAATACCGGCAAAATGACACGCAGGAGGAAGGTACCGGGATCCAAGCCAAAGATACCGGCAGATACGACCAGCACTGTGGGGGCACCGAGGATCGTCGCAGCTGCCAGTTGGGCAGTGACCGTAACGGGTAGCATTCTTAAGTAGTGATTTTGAAAATCCGCGCTTTTGATCATTGCTGTCTTGAAGCGGACACTCAGGCTGGCGCAACCGAGGATAATGACCGCGATTTGGACGGCAAACAGGGTTCCAACAGCTACGGCCATACCCATGAGTTGCCCTAGGGTTATCATTTCAAGCATGGCAATGCCCATGCATAAAAGGGCGGCGGTCAATAGGAATGGGATGGCTGCCAATACAATATCGAGCGAAAACCCGGCCTTGATACTGGCCGGGGGGCTCATTTTGAGGTCGTCTTTGGGAATACCACCGTTCGCCCACTGCCCGTTTCCTAGCTTTACCGAATTGGGATCCGCTGAATTTTGATCTGTCTGAGGTGCCGCGCTTACAGTTGCATTTTTTTGGGCTTTGTTTGCACGCGCGGTCTGGACAATGCCCTCTGCCGTCGCTGTGAGTTCGGCCAATGCCGCATCAGAGTCTATTTTGTTGGGAATAATCGACAAGAGAGCAAGGGCGTCGCTTGCAATACGGCGCAGTCGGTCTGCCGCTTGACTGACAATGCGGATATCCTCGACTTGATTTTCCTGCAATGGGCCCTGCTCTCCAGCAATGAGCGCGTCGGATGCGCTGGTAATATGCGCTAGATGTGCATGGATATCCGCGGACACGTCTTTTAGTAACTCAGGTCTCAACCGATCGCGCTTCTGAGCTTCCTCAATCGCCTCCTGATTTGATGCGAGTTCTCTTTGAAACCGCTCCACGACACGGGAAATGCCTAAGTAAAGTCTGTCCAGCGTGCCAGGTGGGGTTGGTCTTACAGGCGGGACCGATCCTTTAGGCAAGTCTGTCTCATCTATCTTTTCTAAGCGTCTTTTTATGGCGTTGAGCAGATCTGATGTCTCTCTGCCAAATGCCATGCCGACCATCGCAGCGGCAAAAACGAGTACAACAGACAGGATGACCAACTTTATGATGGTCTTTGAGAGCACCCGGGTTGAATCGGGAATTCTCGCCGCAATGAGAAGGTTTGGACGGCCATCAAGCGCGTCGACGACCCCGGTCATTGTCACATGATCAGTGCCGCCTATCTTAAGGGTAGCCGCGTTGGAAGCGAAGATTTGACCGATTATCTGAGGCGGCACATCTACAAATCGCCCAGGGTAAATAGGCTGATCAGAAGAGAGAAACAGGCCGATGTGCGCGTCCAATCGCTCTTCTGCTTCTTCGAGGAGCACCTGTATGTCCGACTGTTGGACCAATGCCAGGCGATCGATGAGCCAAGTGGCGGCTACCTGAATCTCTGCTGTGCGACTGCGTTTGGGTCCGGCCTCCAGTCTGAAAATTACCGTCCCCATTGCGAAAATCGCTACGAAGAGCGGGGTGATGAGGGCAATTCGGGCAAAATGCCAGGTCATAGATGACCCGGCTGGTTTGTGCACGTGCCCATCATTGGATTTCCCATTGCCAGTATCGCGGGGCAAAGAGACGTGCCGAATCCGAGTTGTTTTTTTTGAAGTCGCGCTCATATACACCACTGACGTCAGTACGTTACCTTACCACAAGATATGAGGAAAACGTCTATCCCGCTAAGAACGATAGGTTCGTCTTGAAGTTCTCGAATATTGAGGAAAGACGTCTTGTTAAAGACAAATCCCCGTTTACTTTTTGATCGCTCTTGCTTTTCATTGCTTAATCAGTTCCGTTACATATAATTACTATGTGTTATCTTCTAATGAGGGTCATGTGCGTGATAATGGATCGATATCTGAAAAGGGCGGTTTCGTCCAATCCAATCCGCCGCCCCCTCTGGGTCGCGATCGCGTCGGCAGGTACGAGGTCATCTACCCCATCGCCTCAGGGGGCATGGCCAGTGTATACGTTGGAAGATTGTCCGGCATGGCCGGGTTCGAGCGCCTTGTTGCGATTAAGATAATCCACTCTCATCTCGCGGCAGAAGATGCGTTTGTAAAGATGTTCTTGGACGAGGCAAGGCTCGCCGCGAGAATCCACCATCCAAACGTGGGTGAGATCATAGAAGTGGGCGAAGACGATGGGCTGTTCTACATGATAGGAGAGCTCATCTTTGGCCAGAGTCTCCGCGCCTTTATTCGGCGAGCAAAGCAAAAACGCATCGAGATATCCAATGCCTTGTTCGCGGATATCGCCTCCCAGGTATGCCGCGCCCTGCACTGCGCGCACGAGCTAAGAGGCATCGAAGGAGAACTCCTCGGCCTGGTTCACCGGGATGTATCCCCCAGAAATATCCTCATCAGCTATGACGGTTTTGTAAAGCTCATTGACTTTGGCGTGGCGTTTGCCCAGGGCAGGGTGTCCCACACCGAAGTGGGTACCCTCAAGGGCAAGATCGGCTACATGTCGCCCGAGCAGATCAGGTCTAAACCGTTTGACCGGCGTTCTGACCTCTTTTCCTTGGGGGTGGTCATCTACCAGATGATAACCGGCAGACAACCGTTTATGGGGAACACGGATATCGACAGATTAAACAAGATTCTGGAATACAAGTTTGTTAGACCGCGCAATATCGTCCGAGAATTGGACCCTGACTTAGAGCGGATAATCCTAACATCAATGGCAAGATCCCCAGGGGGTCGATATCCAACCGCGGCAGCCATGGGCGAAGCGCTGGACGCATTCGTTAGGAAGGAAGCAAAGGAGGTAGGGGCGCCGTTCTTGTCCAATCTGATGCATGACCTGTTCTCAAAGGAATACGCCTTTCACCAGGAGCAACTCAGGAAGTACCGCAGGGATGATAAGACACCGATCGAGACCCTACCCAAATTTAAGACCAAAAAGGCGAAGGCTTCATCATCTAACGAGTCGTCTACCCTCGAAGCGACAAAAGTGGGGACACCTGGATCCAAAAGAAAAGCCAGAACAGAGGAGCAGCGAAAAAAACTGCGTATTGCCATCCTCGTGGCAACTGTCGCAGTGCTGATCGGAGGCATCGCCACATTTATCAATTTTATAGGCAAGACAGAGCCGGCGGTTTCAGCCAAAGCGACCGAAAAAAGCGATGCCACCCCAATTCCCACACCAAAGGAGTCAATTGCTCCAGAGGCAGCTGATACCCCTTCCCCTGAGATACATCATGAACGCAAAGAAGTGCGCGTCAGACTCGATATACAACCTAAAGGGGCTATGATTACCCTCGATGGTAAAGAGTTTGGCTCAGATCTCGGCAGTCTGAGCATACCCGCTGATGGGAATACCCATACGATTGAGGTATCTCAGGACGGTTATACGACTCAGAAGATCAATTTTATCGCTGATGAGGATAGAGTCGTCACAGCCACCCTTCTTCCAGAGCCGAAACCTCCTATGACAGACCCGAAAAAGAAGCGCATCAAAACCAAAAAGAAAAAAGATTCGTTCTCTCTAAGGAAAAGTCCTTACTAGCGTTATCCAATTTACAATGTTCCCCCTGTAAAAGGCTGACCCTTAGACATGCTTAACACCCAGGGTATATGAACTGCCCTCTTTGGCCTTCTCTCTGTCCTTCATTCCAGCAGCCCCCTCCCTGGCCCTCCCCCGGTGAAAGCTTGGACGTTGGGGGAGGGTAATACCAAGAATATTCTCAAAAGGTGCTGGCAAAACAAAGAAGTAAAAATTTGGAATCTGGCTATCCGCAAAGCTGCGCTCCGCATCACCCTCTCCCAACATCCAATTGTCCACCGGGGGAGGGCCGGGGAGGGGGCTCTGAGTGACGTGATTACCCCTTTGGGGGGAATCGGAACCTACACCCGCCAAAGTAGATTTGACTGGATATTAGACCGCCTGACAGGACAACCGGTCAAAATCGAGTACACTTTAATAAAGGGGCATCAGAAGGAAAAAAGGCAAAGGACCCATGAGGTTCAGATACGCGGCTTTAATTATCCTTACCTGTTCATGTATCTTTTCCATCCAGGTGTTTGCACAAGAGGAGACACTGGATAAAGAGACGCGCGATAAGGCCCAGGAATACTTCAGGCGAGGGGAGATTCTCTTTGATGCCGGGGATTTTGACGGGGCAGCCGAGGCATTCATGCGCGCACACGAGACCCTACCTCATCCCATTACCCTGCTAAATACCGCCCTATCCTACGAAAACGGGGACAAAATACTGCAAGCAATTGTAACATACGAAAAATACCTGACCGCGATTGAGAGTCAGGACTCAGAGGACCCAGACGTCGAACAACGCTTGGCGCGACTAAAGAAAAAAGTGGGCAAAATCGATGTCAGTGCAACGTGCGCGAGTGATGCATGCAGCATAAGGGTCGATGGTGTGGATCACGGAGACGCACCCGCAGTAGTGATGGTCATCCCTGGATCCCATCACGTGGAGATCATGGATGGGGACGAGGTGGTCGCCTCTGAATATGTGGTCATTGGAGCAGGGGAAGTAAAAGATGTCTACCTGGAGCCAACACAACCCGAACATCAGACGCCAAAGCCCCCTACCATGCCCGTTGAGGTAACCCAACCGGATCCTTGGGTCGTGCACGCACCACCAGCGCGGCGGAGCGGATTGAGAAAGCTCAGGGCACCATTTTGGATAACGGCAGGTTCGACAGTCGTTGTTGGCGCAACCGGTCTGGGTTTGTGGTGGAGTGTGATCAGCGACAAAAAAGAGTTTGATGCCAAGGACTTAGATGACGACGACGAGTATCTCGAAGCTGAGAAAATAGGCGAAAAGGCCGAGAAAAAGCAGATAGCTGCCGTCATTCTGGCAGGTACAGCAGGTGGAGTGGCAGTGGCGGCAACAATACTTGCGATCAGGGATTTCAAGTCATCCAAGAAAGAGGCGCCCAATAGGGTTTCATTCCAAATGGGACCAGGGATAGGCGTGAATGTCAGATTTTAGTTCATTGATACTGGAAAGTTAGTAATGCATTGCTGGACAACAAACAGGTTTATGGCTGTGGTGGTAGCATGCCTCTTGTTGACTGCAGGGTGCCTCGACTTCAGTCTGCCCGAAAAAGTCGATAGCGATGACATGGATGCCGATGCGGACACAGACACGGATACAGACACGGACACGGATACAGACACAGACACGGATACTGATACAGACACGGATACTGATACAGACACGGACACGGATACTGATACAGACACAGACACGGATACTGATACAGACACCGAAACAGACACGGACACCGAAACAGACACGGACACCGAAACAGACACGGACACAGGCAACGATACTGGCACCAGCTGCGAATCAGATACGGACTGTGCTGAGTATGGCATGTGGTGTGATGACGGAGACTGTGAACCCTGCAATGTGGACCAGCACTGCGGTGATGATTGTGAGGATTGTACCAGCGCAAACAATGTATGCGATGTAGATGGATCACAATGCGTGGCATGTACGGATGGTGCAGACTGTACCCTGGGGAACTGGTGTAATGCCAATACCTGCGTGCCCTGTGACACACCAGACTACTGCGGTCCCGAGGGCCAAGCCTGTGTATCCTGTACTGGGCACGCACCGTTTTGTGGTCCGGACCGAACATGTGTCGATTGTTTAGATGACGGTGACTGTACCCTGGGGAACTGGTGTGAGAACAATGACTGCGTACCCTGCGATACAGCAGACCATTGTGGTCCTGAAGGTCAGGAATGCGTAGCCTGCACTGGAGACACACCGATTTGCGGTCCTGGCAGGGAATGTGTGGCATGTCTAGTCGACAGCGACTGCACCCTTGGGAATTGGTGTAATGCCAATGCTTGTGTACCGTGCGACACGGCGGATCATTGCGGTCCTGAAGGTCAGGAATGTGTGGCTTGTTCCGGGTCAACCCCTGTCTGCGGCTCGGATAGAACTTGCAATAGCGACTTGTGCGAGGATGGAGAGGCCGAACAAGTATTCAGTAGCAACATGATGGGATGCGCTGGTAGCGTCACATGGGACAATCGCAACACATTGTGTGCCTCTGGTTCGGTGAGTTGCACGGCATTGCAATGGGTCGAGGGGCGAAACGGCATGGCACCGACCCACAATTACTGGACAGACGACGACCTCCGTTACAACGGTACTTCGTCTGCCTGTTGGGTCTCCACAACTGAGGGAGACAGTTGCGGTTCGAGACCAATGCGCGTTTGTGTCGACACCTCAGATCCAGAAGGTAATCAGTGCAACTGGATCAATTGCGGTTATGGTGCGAGCACACCAAACGAGTATTTTGGAGGATGCGCCGGTAATACCACAGCCGGCACCCTCTGTTGTCTTTAAAAGCTTCTAATATGTTTTTATTAAAAAGAGTCCTTTTCAGAAACAGCTGACAGGACAACTGCCCAAAGCCGAGTTAAATTAATAATGGGGGCAAATCGGGAAAAAAGGTAAAGGACCTATGAGGTTCAACTGCGTTGTCGTCAATACTCTTATCATCTTTATCACATTCGGTGCTAAATTATTTGCACAAGAAGAAACACACAATAAAGAGCTACGGGAAAAGGCTCGGGAATACTTCAAACAAGGGGAGGTTCTCTTTGAAGCCGGGGATTTTGATAAGGCAGCCGAGGCGTTCCTACTTGCAAACAAGACACTCTCCCATCCAACAAGCCTGCTAAATGCAGCCCTATCCTACGATCGCAGTGAAAACATTCCACAAGCGATTCTAACATATGAAGCATACCTTACAGCAGTAAGGGATCAGGACTCAGAAGACCCAAATGTCAAACGGCGCGTGCAGCGGTTGAGAAAAAAAGTTGGGAAGATCGATGTCAGGGCCATATGCCAAAGTGATCCTTGCCAGATAAAGGTCGATGGCGTGGATCGCGGGGACGCGCCTGTGAACGTGATGGTGCTTCCCGGTCCTCATCATATCGAGGCCATAGACGAGGGCAAAGTGATCGATGCCGAGTACGTGGTCATTGGACCCGGTGAGGCCAAAGCCGTGCACTTGGAGGAAAAGGTCGAGGACCTGCCGGTTTTCGTCGATATGGATCGGCAAAAATGCCGCATGGTAGACGGGCATAGGGTAGGGCAGCAATGTGAGGAGGCAAAGCTTAAGGCACCGTTCTGGGTAATGCTCGGTTTGTCAGGGGCCGTGGGCCTGACCGGGTCGTCCCTCTGGTTGAGTGTGCTCGGCGACAAAGAGGATTTTAAAGCCAAGGATTTCTATGACCCCGAAGAATACGCAAAGGCGGAACAAATCAAGGAAAAGGGCGAAAACAAACAGTTGGTGGCCGGCGTTCTGGTCGGTGCTGCAGGGTGTTTGGCGGTCGCCGCGACTGTATTTGCGATCAGGGACCTTAAATCGCCTGATGAAGATGCGTCCGACAGGGTTTCATTCATATTTAGTGTAGGACCTGGGATAGGCATGAATGTTAAATTTTAAACGGGTCTTGTTGAGGGTGGTAAGATAGCTTTGCATAACAGCACAATAGTAAACGTTATGTTTGTTTTGATTGGATGTCTCTTATTCACCTATGGGTGCATTAGATTCGATATACCCGAAATAACTGATAGCGAAAGCGAGAACGGAGATACCGATTCAGACAGCTACGCTGATACTGATTCAGACAGTGACACGGACAGCGATACGGATACAGCTATGGACACAGACACAGAGACAGACACAGATACCGACACAGATGATGCAGATACGAACACAGATACAAATACGGACATAGAGACAGAAACAGTCACAGAAACAGAAACAGATACGGGAACAGGCACAGACGCCGACACAGAGACAGAGACAGAGACAGAAACAGAGACAGAGACAGACACTATCTGCGGCCCGACAGGAGGGGTTTATATTGTGTTAACGCCAGATGTTTGCTGGTACCTGGGTGAACTGCATCAAAACTGCGATGAGATCTGCATTGCCGTGGGCAGCGCCTGTAGCATCGAGCAAGTACAGAACTATACCGGATTTGATGGGTATGAAGAAGCTTCTGAGCAATATGAAAAAAACACTCACTGCCAGCAAGTACTGGAGGTGCTGGACGACCCGAGCGGTTCATTTGAAGAGCACGTCATGAGCTCTGGGGTGGGGTGTTTCTTGGGCAGTGATGGGGCGATGGGGAGGGAGAGCGGCAACGTAACATCGTGTAATGCCAGAGAGCCTGAATCCAAACGCGCTTGCGCGTGCTTTATCTAGATCAATGCTGCTCCCACCCCTGCCCTCCCCCGGTGGACGCTTGGACGTTGGGGGAGGGTAATACCAAGAACATTATCAAAAGATGTTGGCAAAACAAAGAAATAGATGCAGCTGCGGGGTTTATCCCCGCTTTGAAAAGCCAGATATATTGATACCTCAATCTTGCACGAGAATCTCAAAATCTGAAGTAGGGAGATAGAAAAAACGGGTGAAACTGCCTTAAACACTGGGTGTGTACAAACGAGCATGATGCTCTCCAGTGA
>JAAUYD010054667.1_pt1 | contig 36901 bp, 28 predicted proteins | sample 7278101 | NCBI WGS metagenome assembly JAAUYD01 (sample SAMN14350128, study PRJNA611818) | marine sediment metagenome | isolation source: surface marine sediment (0.6m) | place: French Polynesia: Moorea | collected 2018-08
CGCTTCTCAGTTTTTACGACGCATGGATGATTCGATCAGCAGAACTTCGCAGTTGTGCGTTTGATGCTGATTGCATATCTATTTTCTTACCACCTTCAGCTTAAGTTCGACGACCGGCCAGTTCACCCTCTGCTCGCCCATTCATCGATACCTGTGTAATGAGCACCTGCTGGAACGTGTTGGCCAGTGCATCCGGACCCTCGATGTGCACGGGAATGTAATTGCCCGTCAACCCCTTCAAACGCCCATCTGCTTTGTCGCGGTTCTCCTCGACAAGGATGGTAACCCGCTCACCAACATGCCGGTTGTAGAAGGATAGCCGCTTTTGTGCACCCAGTCGGCGCATGCGTTCACAACGCTGTTTGATCACCGCCGCCGGCACCGGGTTTTTGAACGAATAGGCGGGCGTACCTTTGCGTGCTGAAAAGGGAAACACGTGTAGGTAGGCCACCGGCAATGATTCGATGAGGCTGTATGTGTTTTCAAAGGCCTCATCCGTTTCCCCTGGAAATCCAATAAGCGTATCCACCCCGATGGCCGCATCGGGCAAGGCCTTAACAATCCGTTGCACTAACCCCCTGAAGTCGTCCCGTGTATATGGACGGTGCATACGCGCTAAAATGTCGTTGTCACCGCTCTGCAGGGGGATATGAAAATGGGGGCAGAGCCAACCGGCACCATCATCATTCATGGACGCCAAGCGGATGATGTCATCGGAAAGTTCCTTCGGTTCGATGGAGCTTAGCCTCACCCTATCGATGCTGCCGGCCTCGCGGATTCGGCAAAGCAGGTCATACAGACCGGTTGACGGATTCAGGTCGTTGCCGTAACAGCCGATATGGATGCCCGTCAGCACGACCTCCCGGTACCCCAACCGTCCCAGTCGGGCAATTTGATCCAATACCATATCCGTAGGCATGCTGCGGCTTCTACCGCGGGCGTGTGGCACGATGCAGTAAGTGCAGAAGGCATTGCAGCCATCCTGTATCTTCAAAAAGGGTCGGGTTCTCTCGCCGTGGGCAAGCCCAGGCATGATTTCGAATTGGCTGGTATTATCGATGTCGGAATATTGCGAAGACAACTGTTCTGTATTGCACGACAGGGAATTAATTATTTGCTCCGGGATACGATGCTTATCCTGGTTGCTGACGATCAGATCCACACCGTTTATGTCAGCCAACTCGTCCGGCGACGTATGGGCATGGCAGCCGGTTACCACGATACGGGCGCCGGGATTGGCGCGAATGGCTTGGCGAACCGCCTGGCGGCTCTGCATGGCGGCCTTGCCGGTTACTGTACAGGTGTTTACCACAACCAGGTCTGCCGGGCCATCGCCCTCGGAGGAATAGCCTTGACCCGATTCAGCCAGGGCATTCCGAATGGCCTCAGACTCGCATTGATTGACCTTACAGCCGAGGGTTTTGATGAGGAGTTTTTTCATGACCATGGTTCAGACGGCTTGATCTATTGAAATGGTTCGTAGGTTTAATCGATGATGTAAATAATTTTTAAAAAAGGGTTCAAGGATTCGAGGATTCAAGGGGTCGAGGGTCCCTTTAAAAAAGATGAACGTCCAACATCGAACATCGAACGTTCAACGTCGAATTAAAAACAACATCATATATTGTTGTAATCATCTACTTCAGAGCTTGGTTTGGGCTGTTTTATGCTGCAAACGAAAACTATTAGAACATATCTCAAAAATTAAGGATCAGTGTGCAGGGCAAGGCGTGCAGAGGCTAATAAGCATAGCATATATTTAATATGTGAGCATTTTTTGGCTTTGCACAACGCAGCTATGTGCACTTAGACTATTGTTGAGATGTGCTCTATTAATTCGTCCGTTTCTTGAACATTTCTATTCATCATTCGAAGTTGGATGTTCGATGTTCGACGTTCTATTTTGCCCCGCAAAGCATGTCCGTCCAATACCCCCGTAAACCACTATCAATCCAGAAGTGGTAGCTTGTGGTTCAAGCCAAGGCCGCAGCGAGGTTGAAATCGGAGGCGTAGCAGCGCTACGTCGAGGATCTCAACGGAGTGAGAACGCCGGCCTGGGCCGCAAGATGCCATTTCTACTTGAACCCTAAGCGGTAATCCAGCCACCTCCAATTACTTCGTCCCCCCGGTAGAAAACCGCCCCCTGCCCCGGCGTCACCGCAGACTGCGGTTGTTCGAAGCGCACAACGGCACGATCCAAACCGTCGGGCGTTACCGTGGATGCCACGGCCTGATGACGATATCGGATACGGGTGTCGACAGTCATGCAGCCGTCGGGCACACCGCCAATCCAGTTGATCCCCCGCACCCGGCAGGCTGCAACTTCCAATTCATCTTTGAACCCGACCACCAGCCGATTGTTCCGGGTGTCGATACGCACCACATAATAAGCACTGCTGGCCGGGCAGTTGATCCCCCGCCGCTGTCCCACGGTGAAACGATGCAGGCCGTTATGGGTGCCCACCCGATGGCCGGCGGAATCTACGATATCTCCGGGCTGATCGGTGATGCCGGTATTCTGAACAAGGAAATCTGCATAACTGGCTCCCCGAATAAAGCACACGTCCTGGCTTTCCGCCCGGGAGGCCGGAATCAAACCATTCTCGGCGGCGATGGCCCGGACCTTGTCCTTAGTCATTGTCCCAAGCGGGAAAAGGGCATGGGCCAGTTGGTTCTGGTTAAGGCGCGACAGAAAATAGGATTGATCTTTTCTTGCATCCACGCCCTTGAGCAACTGGTAATGTCCATCCGACGCTTTCACCACACGGGCATAATGCCCGGTAGCCAGGCTTCGGGCGCCGCGTTTGAACGCCGCTTCGAGCAATATGCCGAATTTGATGGTCGGGTTGCACACCAGGCAGGGATTGGGCGTCTCGCCGGCCTGATAAGCGGCTGCAAAATAGTCGACCACCAAAGATTGAAACTGGGATTTCAGATCGACGATGGCGACCGGCATGTTCAATTGCCGACCAATGTCCAAAACGGCGCTACGATCAGATGAGACCGGCGTTTCGTAGCCGGTCAGAAAGTGTAGGCCGAATAGATCCCTGCCCTGCTTTCTGAGCAGATGGGCCGCCACCAAGGAATCGATCCCCCCGGAAACGGCAATGGCGACGACTTCGGTCATTCAAAAAACAGTCGGTTGGTGGGCCGCACTTCCATGGCCCGCGGCGGGCAAGCGGTTACGCACAACTCGCAGACACTGCATTTTTGCTGATCAAAAGGCACTTCCATTTCCGGTCGCTTGACGGACAGGGCGCCGGTCGGGCAAACGGCGGTGCAAGAACCGCAGTGGGTACATTTTTTTTCGTTGCGCTTGATCTCCTGGGAGGCGTTTTGTACATCCACCCCCTGGCGTTTGAGATACTGGACCCCTTCTTTAAAATCCTTGCGGCGGCCACTAATCTCCAACACCATAAACCCCTCTTTGCGAGGAAGAATGCCAGCGTTGAGGATATTGAACATCAGGTCGTATTCCCGGGCCAGATTGCATACGATGGGTTTTTGTACTTCCGTGATGGGAAAACGCAGTTTGAGTATTTTCGAATACACCGGCAGCCTCCGTGGGTTGCTTTACTTTTTAAATCAGGCATGTAATTTAGGTTTTTAATTGGATTAAGTCAACATTGATGGATTCGTAAAAAGTGCCGATATCTGCGTTACGCGTCATCCCTCGTCACTGCGGAGTACCCGTAAGTACTCCACATTCCACGGGATTCGCAAACCTTGTTCTCGGCACTTTTTACGAATCCATCTGAAATGAGGCTTTTTACAGGTTCATCAACATTAGTGTGGAAAATGATCGAAGGGCTCGATGGTTGAAAAGTTAATTGTGTAGACCAACAGGTATGTTTAAGCCAAAACAAGTGCCGATCGCCCTGATACGGTTTTTGACAGGCAAACCCTCGGCCCCTGGAATCCTTGGTTCCTTGAACCCTTTTATTGTTTCGTTCATATTCAACAGAGGATAAGATAAAATTTTTCGGACCACGCGCCTGATACGGAACCTGTCATGAACCGTTTTGCATACCGCACCACCGGTCTGGCCATAAAAACCATTGCCGGCCTCTCCCGCGCTCACCTGAATATCCATGATTCAGAGCATATCTCCACAGGTCCGACCATATTCGTGGTCAATCACTTCACACGCATCGAAACATTCTTGTTGCCCTACCAATTGCACCGTCTGACCGGCAAACCGGTCTGGGCGCTGGCCGCCCCGGAATTGTTTGTGGGCGCCTTCGGACGTTACATTGAGCAGCTTGGTGCTGTATCCACCAAGAATCCGGACAGGGACCGGTTGATGGTCAAGACATTGCTCTCAGGCGAAGCCAACTGGATCGTATTTCCCGAAGGCCGTATGGTCAAGAATAAGAAAATCATGGAAAAAGGCCGTTTCATGATCTCCTTCGCCGGCGGTAAGCGTCCGCCCCACACCGGAGCGGCGACCCTGGCGCTGAGGACCGAATTCTATCGCCAACGCATCGCTGCCAAGGCGCAAACCGACCCCGATGCGGCGCTACGATTGGTACACCGTTTCGGTTTGGCCTCAGTCGAGAGCATGAGCCGCCAACCGACTCGCATCGTACCGGTGAATCTGACCTACTATCCGTTGCGCGCTAAAGAAAACGCCCTGAGCCGTCTGGCTGAACGCATGGTTCACGACCTGCCGGAGCGAGTGGCTGAAGAGATCATGACTGAAGGCGCCATGCTGTTGTCCGGCGTCGATATCGATATGCGCTTCGGCAACCCTATTGAAATCGGTTCGAACCTGACCTGTGATTCGATCCAATGCGACATCCGTTCCTCCGCCGCATTCGGCTTCGACGACCGCATCCCATCGCGTAAATTCATGCGCAGAGAAGCCTTGAAAATTACACAGGCCTATATGGGTGAAATATACCGAATGACGACGGTCAACCACGATCATCTTTTCGCCGCCTGCCTGAAGAAAACACCGGTCAAGCGCATCAACCCGGAGAATCTGAAGCGCCGGGTGTTTCTTGCATCCCAGGATCGTGCGGTTGCCGATACGGTGAATTTTCACAACAATTTCGAAAAGGATCAGGTGCATCTGCTCACCGATGACCGCTACGGCCAATTCGACGAGTTCATCAATTTTGCCATTGAAAAAGGTGCCGTGTCGACCAAGGAAACCTTTTTAGAAAAAGATGCTGCCCGCCTGGCAAGCATATTCGATTTTCACCGAACCCGGGTCGACAACCCCATTGCGGTGATCGCCAATGAGGTCGAACCGCTGACCCGCTTGCAGCGCCGTATTTCCCGCTTAAGCTGGCAGCCCGTGTTCTGGCTGAAACGCAAAGTGGTCAGGTATCTGCTGAAACGTGAACAGGCCGCGTTTGATCGGGATTACGACGCGTTTTCTTCTCTGGGTGCATCCAAACCCCGGGATGTGGGCCGGCCATTTCTGATCAAGGGTGATCGCCGGCGGGTCGGTGTGGTGCTGGCCCATGGCTACATGGCAGCTCCGGCGGAAGTCAAGGGTCTGGCCAGGTACTTGGCCAGACGGGGTTTTTGGGTGTATGCACCCAGACTGAAAGGGCATGGCACCGCGCCGGAGGATCTGGCCGCCTGCAGCTACCAGGACTGGGTCGAATCCATGGACAGCGGATATGCCATCATTCGCAACCTGTGCCGACGCGTGATTGTCGGCGGTTTCTCAACGGGCGCGGCCTTGGCCCTCGATCTAGCGCAGCGTCTACCGGAGGTTGCCGGCGTGTTTGCAGTGTCAACCCCACTACGACTTCATGACATGGCCGCCCGCTTCGTTCCTGCAGTGGATGTTTGGAACCGCTTCATGGAGCGATTCCACCTTGAAGAGGCCAAAAAGGCCTTCGTGGACAACCATCCGGAAAACCCGCATATCAACTATCTGAAAAACCCCATCTCCGGCGTTAGAGAACTGGAGCGACTGATGGCATCACTCGAGCCCCGCCTACCGCTAATTGCTACGCCGACCCTGGTGATCCAGTCGCTCGAAGATCCGGTGGTCAATCCCAAGGGAACTGAGAAAATCTTCAAACTGCTGGGATCGACGGACAAGCAGATGGTCATGTTCAATTTCAAACGTCACGGGATCCTGCTGGGCGACGGCGCCGAGCGGGTCTATCGATCCATTGGCAATTTTGTGGATCATATTCGTAAGAATCCGATGGAATCAAAGGAATTTGATGTGGATGAAGTGAAATCAGATGGAACTGGAAGCGGATAAGATTTTCTTAGAAGCCAGAAATCAGAAGTCAGGACCGCTGCCGACCGGTTAGGCGGTCTGTTTGATCGTGAATGAAACCGTTCCAATTTGGCGTAGCTTCATAGGAGACGAAAAAAAGTGTCGCTGCGTTCCGGCCTTTTTTGAACGATTTAGCCGAATGCGAAACCTTTCTGAATGCTGAATTCTGACTCCTGATTTCTGACACTTCCGGTATCGCAGGTAAAATTCGAACAACCAATATATCTCGCGCAGCGTTTACTCAACGAATGGAACCCATACTATGAACTGGATCGCCTGGATCATTCTCATTTTTCTGGTCGCCAATTACCTGATCAATTTGACGGCCGACCGGCTGAACCTGCGTGCCGTCAATGACAAGATCCCGGAAGACTTCCAGGATGTATTCGAGCCAGCCGCCTATCGGCAATCACAAGCCTATTTGCGGGCCAATACCCGCTTCGGGCAAGTCGCCGCAACCGTAAATCTGTCACTCCTTCTGGCATTCTGGTTTTTAGGCGGATTTGCGCTCATGGATGCATGGACGCGATCCTTCGGGTGGGGGCCGATCGCCACGGGTTTGGCGTATATCGCCACCCTTGCCGGTTTGAAGGGGATCGCCGACCAGCCATTTAGCCTGTATGCCACCTTTGTGATCGAGCAGCGCTTTGGATTCAATAAAACCACCTTGACGACCTGGATCAAGGATCGCTGCAAGGCATTGCTGCTGACCATCGCTTTCGGCATCCCGCTGCTGGCCGGGGTTCTGGCTTTTTTTCAATATGCCGGTGCGACCGCCTGGCTGTGGTGCTGGGCGCTGGTCACCGTTTTCATGATCGTGGTTCAGTTTATCGCTCCCACTTGGATCATGCCCCTGTTCAATCGCTTCGAGCCGTTGGCCGAAGGTGAACTGAAAACGGCCATCATGGCCTATGCTCGAACAATCGGCTTTTCCCTGGAAAACATTTATGTCATGGACGGTTCGCGACGATCATCCAAATCCAACGCGTTCTTCACCGGTTTCGGCCGTTATCGGCGCATTGTCCTCTTCGACACCCTGATTGCCAACCACACCCCTGACGAACTGGTTGCCGTTCTGGCGCATGAGATGGGACACTTCAAGTTGAGGCACATTCTGAAAATGATGATGGTCAGCATCGTGCAGACCGGCATGCTGCTTTTTCTCATGGCGCTGGTCATTAAGACACCGGCCCTGTTTGATGCGTTCTATGTTCAGGCACCGTCGGTGCATGCGGGCCTGATGTTTTTCGGCCTGCTTTACGCGCCCATGGATTTTTTCATGGGAATTGCGGTGCAGCGACTCTCACGCATGCATGAATTCGCGGCTGACCGTTTTGCAGCAGCAACCACCGGCAAGTTCCGTCCCATGATCGATGCCCTGAAGAAACTCAGTGTCCACAACCTGTCCAACCTGCGACCGCACCCGCTGTATGTCGCCCTGCACTACTCCCATCCGCCGGTGCTGCAGCGGATCCAGGCACTGGAGCAGATCGGTGAGCAGAGGCCAAAGGTCCAAGGGGTCAAGGATTCGAGCGAGTGAAAGGGTGATTTTGAATGATGAATGTTGAATGAAGGTTTTTGCACCGTTTCATAATTCATCATTCAAAATTAATGATTGTAAATTCTCCCCTCGACCCCTTGAATCCTCGACCCCTCGAATCCTTGTATCTTATACCTTACTTCGGGACTTGAATCAGCATGGTCGCGGGATCGAGCAGTTGGTCGCTGCTGAGTTCTTCGGGACCGCCTTTCAGGCTGCGAATATGTATCTTGTTGCCTTCAGGCTGCAGTTGAATGGCGGCATCGAAAAGATCGGCGACGGCCGACAATTGGATCGGCATACCGTTTTCATCAGGCGCCTCGTGACGGTGGGTGGTCACCGTAAACCACAAATGGAGCCGGTGGTGCTCCGAGAAGGTCTTCAATCCCTCCAGGGGGCCCCTCAGCTGCCCGTCGAACGGCAGCCCGTCGATAATCACCATATGCGGATTGAAAATGCTCTGCTCGGTGAGGTCCTTGACACGCTCCTCCAGTTTGGGGACGCTGAAGCCCTCCACCTTGAAGGTCATGATAAAGCGGTGCATCTGCACGGATTCCCACAACTCCTTGATCTGCCGCACATGGTACTGGTGAGCCAGGCTGTTGAGCACCTCCTGATACCACAGATTGACCTTGTCCACCGGATCGGCCAGACTGACGTGGAGAACGTTTTTTTGCTGCAACATGGTGTTGAGGGCCACCTGAACGATAAGTGCGGTTTTGCCGACGCCGGCGCGTGCCAACACGGCCCCGAAGCCCCCCTCGGGAACGATCGCTTCGTTTTCGTGTCCCATCAGCCTCAGCGGGTTTCTGAGGATCAGGTCGTTTTTCAGCATTTCCAGGTTCCTCTCTCTCAAATTGATGACCCTGGCCGTACGATCACGGCGGGCAGCCTGCCGGCCTTGATCGGTCTGCAGGCCGTCTGGAGATGGCAGGGTGCGGTACATGTCGGATGATCTTCCGGCCCGCTTACGGACCGTGTTCCACGCGTCTGCATCGTCTGTCGTGATCAGCGATCCCATATCAGGCAACGTTCTTTTTCTCTTCCAGGCGCTTTTTGGCGATCTCCTCGGCAATGGACCGGGGCACTTGACGATAGGTGGCAAATTCCATGGTGAACTGGGCCTTGCCCTGGGTCAGGGAGCGCAACACCGTCGAATAGCCGAACATCTCGGCCAACGGCACCTGTGATTCGATCACACACATGGGTCCCTCTTCCTGGGAGCCGACGATCATGCCGCGGCGCTGGTTCAGGGATCCCATAACGCCCCCCTGAAATTCAGTGGGCGTCTCCACGGCCACCTTCATGATGGGTTCGTGGACCACCGGCGCTGCTTTCAGGTAACCCTCTAAAAATGCCCCGCGGGCGGCGGCCCGGAAGGCCATGTCGGAGGAGTCCACACTATGGGCGGCGCCGTCGTTGATCACGACTTTGACCCCTGTCACCGGAAATTCCATTTTGGGTCCTTTTGCCAGGCAGTTTCTGAATCCCTTCTCGCAAGCCGGAATAAACTGGGTGGGAATGGCACCACCGGTAATCTGATTATCAAATGAGAACTCCTCATCTTCCACCGGTTCCATGTATCCGGCGACCCGGCCAAACTGGCCCGACCCACCGGTCTGCTTCTTGTGCGTGTAGTTGAATTCGGCCCGTTTGGTGATGGTCTCCCGATAGGCCACCCGCGGTGCGCCGGTGGTGACTTCGGCTTTGTACTCGCGGCGCATGCGTTCAACATATACATCCAGGTGCAGTTCACCCATGCCGGAAATGATCGTATCCCCGGTCTCTTCACTCACATAGGTCCGAAAAGTCGGATCTTCTTTGGAAAAGCGGTTCAAGGCCTTGGACATGTTGATCTCGGCCTTGTTGTCCTTGGGTGCGATGGCCAGTGAGATGACCGGTTCGGGAACGAACATGGAGGTCATGGTCAGATTGAGGCCTGGATCGGTAAAGGTGTCGCCTGAGGCACAGTCGACCCCGAAGAGCGCGCCGATGTAGCCTGCCGGAATTTCGGTGATGTCTTCCATCTGATTGGCGTGCATGCGCACCAGGCGGCCAATCTTGACCTTGCGGCCGGTGCGAACGTTGATCACCGTATCGCCCTTGGTCAGGGCCCCCTGGTAGACCCGGATGTAGGTCAACTGCCCGTATTGGCCGTCCTCCAGTTTGAATGCCAGGGCCACTGTCGGTTCGGCCGGATTGGACGTCAGTTCCACCTGGGCCTCGTCCTGGCTCAGGTCCAGGGCCTGGTTGGTGATGTCCGCCGGGCACGGCAGCAGTTGAACCACCGCATCCAAGAGCGGCTGAACCGCTTTGTTCTTATAGGCCGAGCCCATGAATACGGGCGTGATCTGCCGTTCCAGCGTTCCGCGTCGCACCGCTTCGATGAGCATCGCTTCACTCACCGGTGCCTCTTCGAGGACGGCTTCGGTCAGTTCATCGGAAAACATGGAGGCGGCATCGATGAGTTCGTCGCGTTTTTCTTCGGCGAATGCCCTGAGTGCATCGGGAATCGCTTCCACGCGGATGGTCTCTCCGTTCTCACCATCAAAGTAGACGGCTTTCATGCCGACCAGATCGACAACCCCCTCATGGTCGGCTTCCAGCCCAACCGGAATTTGCATGGCCACTGCATTGTGCCCCAGCTTTTCCTTGAGCTGACCGACCACCCGAAATGGATTGGCACCGCTGCGGTCGCACTTGTTGATAAAGGCGATGCAGGGCACTTTGTAGCGTTTCATCTGCTGGTCAACGGTAATGGACTGACTTTGCACGCCACCGACCGAACAAAGGACCAGGATGGCACCGTCCAGTACCCGCAGGCTGCGTTCCACCTCAATGGTGAAATCCACATGTCCAGGCGTATCGATGATATTGATCTCATGGTCGTTCCATTCACAGTAAGTGGCGGCGGAAGCGATAGTAATACCGCGCTCTTTTTCAAGCTCCATGGAGTCCATGGTCGCCCCGACCCCGTCCTTGCCTTTGACGTCGTGGATGGCATGGATGCGCTTGGTATAGAACAAAATCCGTTCGGTTAATGTGGTTTTGCCTGAGTCGATATGGGCACTGATGCCGATATTTCTGACTTTCTCAATGTGTGTTGCCATGGTGTCCTCTGTTTGAGCGCGGTTGATGGCTGACCGCTGCGCTCCAATATCAATGAATAATGGTGTCTGATTCCTGCACCGTTAAGAATCCACAAAACAACAAAAACAATAGCACCTATTTCCGTGAACAATAAAAAAGATCCCGCATTTGGCAATGACCGCACCAGATGAGGGACCTTGGACCAACGATCGTACTGCAAAAAGCGCTAATATAGTGACAAAGCCCTCCATGTCAATGAAAATCCGCACGATAACCGCTTTCTGACACCCAAGCTGAGCGATTGTCGAGCTTGCCGCAGATTCAAGGCAGGTGTCGTCGCGCTATAGTAAACTATGCGCGGCGATACCTAACGCCGAAGATGGGGTGAGTTCGGCAAACCCAATGGGTTTCACCTTTCAAGAACAACAATCGGTGTTACCCAGTCGTTATCATTATCAAATCACTCTCCTCGAGAAATGTGAATCGGCCAGTTTGGGTAACTTACACGTATCGGCTGATTTCAGATGGTCATGTCAGATCTGACCGAGACAATTCACTCATGCGCACCGGTACGGACGACGGTATAATTAGAAGGACGTGTTGACGAATAATAGGATTCAGTCTATGGATAGCTTGAGATTCTTGATAGCATCGCTACCTCAGTGTTTATCCAAAAATAGGCTAATTTGGTCGAGATCAAGGCGCGCGAGGACTATTACCGCAGGCATATGTTTGATATTCCGAGGATAATATTTTGAGCGCAACACAGATATCGGACAAATTGGCCATTTATGGATGGGTACCACCTTAACAACCCGTCTGGCTAAGAATAAGAACACGGCTGTCTTTTCAGGCAGCCACATCTGACCATGTCAAACACCAAACACATCGACGAACTGACGACTGAAAACACCATCCTGCGGGAAAAAGTGCGCCAGTTGGAAGAGGAAAAAGAGGCCTGGCGCAAGACCAGGTTCATTGCCAACGCCGCTGACCAGCTCCTCACCATGATTGATCGGCAATACGTTTACGAAAGTGTCAACCAAGCCTATTGCCGGGCCCGCGGTCAGAAACCCGAAGATGTTGTCGGCAAAAACGTGGCCGACGTTTGGGGCGCCTCCCAGTTCAAATCGATTATTAAACCCATGCTGGACAAGTGTTTCGATGGACAGGTGGCCACCACGGAAGATTGGTTCAAATTCGACGGTAAGGAGCTGCGCTGCTATCAGGTCACCTACAATCCCTATCGGGACGCCAGCGACCGAATAACCCACGCCATCGTGGTGACTCATGACATTACCGCCCGTAAACATGCCGAAAAGGGCATGCAACGGGCCCATGATCGCCTTGAAAAGCGAGTGCAATTGCGTACCGAAGCGCTGTTAACGGCCAACGATCGGTTGCGCAAGGAGATCGAAGAACGCAAACGGATCGAAATGGCCCTGAGAACCAGCGAAGAGCGCTACCGCACGGTCTCACGCGATATGCCGGCCATGGTATGCCGCTACCTGCCCGATGGCCAGCTGACCTTTGCCAACACCCGATTCAAAACCCACTTTGACGTTTCTGACCGAACCCTTCTGGACACCAATGTTTTCGATCTGTTCACTGAACCGGAGCGCCAGCGGATGACCAACCGCCTACAACGCCTGCACCCGGCCAGGCCCATGATCACTTACGAACAATGCTCTCGAAATACCGACGGAGAAGTGCTTTGGCGGCAATGGACCGACCGGGCCCTGTTCAATGATCAGGGCCAAGCAATGGAGTATCAAAGCGTCAGTATCGACATCACCGAAAAGAAGACGGTGGAAAACAAGCTTCAGCAGGCCCAAAAGCTTGAGGCTATCGGCACCCTGGCCGGCGGCATCGCTCACGACTTCAATAATCTACTCATGGGGATTCAGGGCAACATCTCCTTGATGTATCTGGATGTCAATCGCGGGCATCCATTGTACGACAACATCCGCAGCATTGAGCAGTTGGTCGACAGCGGTGCCAACCTGACTCGCCAGTTGCTGGGATTCGCCCGCGGCGGTAAATATGTTGTCAAGCCGGTGAACCTGAATGAGGTGGTCGCTGAAACGGCAGAACTATTTGGAAGAACTCGCAAATCGATCCGAATTCACGAAACCTACGAACCCGGGGTACGGATGGTGTCGGCAGACCGCGGGCAAATCGAGCAAGTACTGATCAACCTCTATCTGAACGCCTGGCAGGCCATGTCGGAAAAGGGCGACCTCTACCTGGAGACCATGAACGTCACCATCGACGAAAAATTCATCAAACCCTTTGAAATCAGTTATGGCGATTACGTGCGCGTATCGGTGACGGATACGGGTAAAGGCATTGATCCGGCCATTTCCGATCGTATCTTCGATCCGTTTTTTACGACCAAGGAGTTTGGTTGCGGCTCCGGCTTAGGGCTGGCGTCGGTGTTCGGCATCGTCAAAAATCATGACGGCATCGTCGATTTCGAGAGCCATGCCGGCCGCGGCACGACCTTCAGCGTCTATCTGCCTGTCTCCCATGAACCCAGCAAAGAGGCACCCCCTCCACCGGAAGGCATCCTTAAGGGACCGGAAACCATTTTGCTGGTCGACGATGAGCCCTATATTCTGGACGTTGGTGTAAAAATGCTCGAAAAGATGGGCTATACCGTCATCAAGGCGTGCTGCGGCGAAGATGCCGTGCGCATTTTCAACGAAAGGCGCGACCAGATCGATTTGGTCATTGTGGACATGATCATGCCGGATATCGGCGGCGGTGAAGTGTTTGACCGGCTGCGCACCATCCGACCGGATATCAAAGTGCTGCTGGCCAGCGGCTACAGCATGGGCGAAGCCGCGGCTATCATTGGGCGCGGGTGCAACGGCTTCATCCAAAAACCGTTCGGCATCGAAAAGCTCTCTCACGCCATCCGTGAAGTCATAGAAAACGGGCACCACGAATCCGCCCCCTATACCTCAATTCGAAGCGACAGCCCATCACTTTAAGTGCCAAACATGGCAGGTGCCGGTAACGATCCATCAGGAATCGTGAACCTGCGGCTGCACGCTCAATGAAAGGACCCGCCCTTCCAATGGCAATCCCTGCTCCGTCAGCCTCCCTCATTCTGATCCGTGAGCAGACCACCGGCCTGCAAACCTATCTGCTGCGCCGCAGTTCAGCCAGCCTGTTCATGCCCGGCACCTATGTATTTCCCGGCGGCCGGCTGGACGAGGAGGATATGGATTTTAGTTTTTGGATCGACCATGTGGACCTAACAGCAGATCAGTTGCCCCAAGCCCTGGACGGATCGCCGGCGCGGATGCTGCCCTACGCCGTGGCGGCCATTCGAGAGACGTGGGAAGAAGCCGGTCTGCTGCTGGCCTGTGGGGATAATCGAAGGATCGCGGGTGAATCCAACCAGGGATGCACCGGTATCGGTTTCAAACAATGGGTCGCAGCCACTGGCCTGCGATTGTCCCTCTCCACGCTCGGTCGCTGGCATCACTGGACAACCCCGGAGCTGATGCCGCGGCGCTTCGAGACCTTTTTTTTCGTGTCGCCGGTGGAACCAGGCCAGAGATGCCGGCCGGACAACCGCGAAACGGTTCACGGCACCTGGATCAGCCCCCGGGATGCATTGCTCGATAACGCCCGGGGCGTTCTGCCCCTGAGCCCACCGACCCTGGTCATCTTGCATCAGATGCTCTCCTATGCCAATCTGGATGCGCTCGTCGCCGAGACCCGGCGCAGGTCCTGGCCTGCCTCGATCATGCCCCGGCTGTGGCCGTTGGAAGATAGCACACTGATCATCGAGCCCTGGGACCCGGATTACCATCGAGATGCTGTGCGTGTGGATACGACGCGCCTGGAAGCGGATGTGCTGCCGGTGGGCGCGCCCTTTTCGCGTCTGTGGCGTCACGAGGGCATTTGCCGCCCTGTTCGACACCCGCAGGCGTCGGCCGATATCTGAACAGTGACGGCGGACTGGAAATCAACTTTTGGTTGACTTTCCTCCGATTAACTCAGATTGGGATCGGGTGACCGCGCTTACAAGCGCTTGAGGCTGATCTTTTCATCGCTGGCGGCCAGCACCTGAAAGTGATGTTCACCCATGCGAAAGCCCTTGCGGGCCAGGCTCTCGTCGATCCGGTGAGGATAGCCGTAATGGGGGTCGAGCTCCAGGACATATAAATCCATGTGCAGGGCACCACGCTGACAGCCCCGGTATACGATGCGTGAGCTGTCAACCTGGGTGCCCTGGTTTTTTACCAGCACGACGCGATCATTTTTGGTCAACAGCGGTTCCGGGGACTCTGCTGCCAATTCAGCCGACGACCGCCAATAATAGTCCGGATTCAAGGCCCCGGCCCACAGATACCAGACGCAACTGAAAAAAAAGAGCCCGCAGGGTACAAAAAGAACCAAGGCCGGCCACTTGTGCTCATCAAAATGCTTCAAATCAGGATGCCTTTCACCGTCTGTAGCAACACGCACCCACGGGCCGGTCGCCCATCACCAGACTGTTTGGTCGATAAATGACTGTTCCCCCTATCCTGGGGCATGGCAAGCCTAATCGTTGAAGAACCCGTTGGTCATGCGATGCTGCTTTCGATTCGTACATTGGGCTAAGGTATGCCCAAGGCCCAATTTTTTCAAGAGCAAATCGAATAGCCGATTCGATGTGTTTTCAGAAAGGACCGCGAGTCAATGCTACGTGTTTTTCAAACTGACATCTTGGATCCCAAGCAATTTGTGGTAACGCTGGAACTGGTGCCTGGCCGTGAGTCTACCGGCCGTTCCGTGGACACGGTCATCGGCATCGCCAAGGATGCCTTTGCCGATGGCCGCATTTCGGCGGTCTCCATCACGGACAACCCGGGTGGCAACCCGTCACTGAGCCCCGACGCCATTGGCTACCGGATTTTTTCAATCGGCATGGATGCAATCGTCCACTTTACCTGCCGGGACATGAATCGCGTGGGCATGGAGAGCCGGGCCCTGCAACTGGCCATGATGGGAATGAAGAACATCCTGGCCCTAACCGGCGACTACTCGGGCAAGGGCTTCGGCGGACAGGGGGCACCGGTTTTTGATCTGGATTCGGTCAATTTGCACATCATGCTCCAACTGATCAGCCAGCGGATCAACGCAGCGGGGGACCCGGATGGGTTTTTTACCGGTTGTGCGGTATCCCCATTCAAGCGTACCGAGGGCGAATGCGTCACCCAATATGCCAAGATGAGCCGTAAGGTTGCTGCCGGCGCTCAGTTCGCCATCACCCAATTGGGTTACGATGCCCGCAAATTCCATGAACTGATCGGCATTCAACAGCACATGGGTATCGAGATTCCCACACTGGGGTCGGTTTACCTGCTCACGCCCAAGGCCGCCGGCATGATGAACCGGGGGCGGGTACCCGGTGCCGTGGTCACCGACAGTCTGCTGAAAACGGTAAGTAAGGAGTGGCGCGATCCGCAGCAGGGCCGATCCGCAGCCATCGAACGGGCAGCCCGCCTGGGTGCCGTCCTGCGGGGGTTGGGGTATCGTGGCATTCACATCGGCGGCATCCACCGTGACTTTGCAGCAGTCGGACGAATACTGGACCGCATGGAAGCGATCAGGCAGGACTGGCAACACTTTATTCCCCAGTTTGACTATCCGCAATCCGGCGGGTTTTATGCATTCCCGGAATCCATGTCGGAGCCGGTGGCGGCCCCTGCGATCGGTCTTCAGGTTGCACCGGTCCCGGTCCGCGACCGTGTCCTCTATCCGCTCATGAAGCATGCCCACAACCTCTTTTTCAATCGCAAGGCCCGCCTGGCCGGCCTCCATCGAACCCTTTGCCGCCTGATGGACCGCGGCATTGGCGGCCAGCTGTTCCTGCACCTGGCCGAGCACCCCATCAAAGGCATGCTGCTGGGCTGCCTCCAATGCGGCGACTGCGCCATTCAGCATGTCGGTTTTCTCTGCCCGGAGTCAGGATGCCCCAAACATACCCGCAATGGTGCCTGTGGCGGCAGCAGCGATGGCATGTGCGAGGTGAATCCGGATCGGTGCTGCATCTGGTACCGCGCCCACAATCGATTGTCGGCGGATGGGCGGACCACGGCGTTGTGCGAGGGATGCGTGCCCCCGCGCATGTGGGAATTGAACCAGACGTCTTCCTGGCTCAATTTTCATCTTCAACGGGATCATCAGGGCAACGGTGGAGAAATCGCCGTACTGTGCAGACAGGCAACCTGTCGTTTACTGCCGTAAAAAGGATGGCGATGGACCGGACGGTGCCCGAAACGGTAATTGGCCTTTCTTCAGGCCTTGAAAAAAGGAGAATTCATGAATGTGATTGCAGATCTGTGCATTGTTCCCATCGGCGTGGGGGTGTCGGTCTCCCCTTATGTGGCCGCCTGCCAGCGGATATTGACCGATGCCGGCCTGCAGACCCAGCTTCACGCTTACGGTACCAACATCGAGGGTAGCTGGGATGCGGTGTTTGGCGCCATACGTCGCTGCCATGAAGAAATCCATCGCATGGGGGCACCGCGGATCACCACGACCCTGAAGTTCGGTACCCGAACGGATCGCGAGCAACATATGTCCGACAAGGTCAAGAGCGTCGAGGATAAGTTGTCCTTGGGTTGATTGCAGGGTCAATCTTGAACTTTAGATTGCTCATCGGCATAACCGACCATTTGACGCAGACGACGGTCATATCCGCTGCGTCGCTCCCAGTTGGTACGCCGTTCCCTGGCGATAGGTGACGAGACCCAAAACCGCCGATCACGAATGCGTCTGCGCCCTCCGTTGTCAATGACCCTAGCAGTTTTGCTTTGATTGCGCATGCGACACCTACCTCTGGCAATTAACACGGGGAGGAGCAGGTGCGGTCCGGTGGACATTGACAAGCAGAAGCGAGCAGTGGGCGAGTTGTCGGTAACGAACATGCCAAACTAGCGGAAGAGTAGCCGTGTCAGTCTCGAATTCTTTTTTTATTATGGGCCATTTGACCTATGGCTGTCAAAGCAAAGGCGACTTGCTGTGATCTGGCAGGTGCATACCCAACCAGAATCGGTAAGCCAGACAAAAGGTGGTCAGCAGGGTCAATCCTCTCGCAAACCCCTTCATCAACGGGCCACCGGCCGCTGGTGAGGTGAGCAGTGCATGGCCGGCCCCGGGCAGCCGATAGAAGGCAGCTGCAGCTGCCTGGGCGAACAGCAACTCCCGACGAATCGGCAGCAGCAGGTCTGCATAACGGCGGCAGGCATCATCGCCGCTGCCCAGCGCCTGCCAGACGGCGGCAGCAGCCAGCTGACCCGTGACGACGGCATGGTAAAGCCCTTCGCCCAGCAAGGGATCCACCATTCCGGCGGCATCACCGACCAACAGACATCGTCCGCGGCCGGGTCTATATCGCCACCCGCCCAGTCCCAAAGGATAGCCGCCGATACCCGTTACAACGGCATCTCCTAATTTGTCGGCCGCATAATCGGACAGGTGCCGACGAGACAATCGGATGCCGGCCTGCTGGGTGTAGAGTCCCACATTGAGATGATCGGCTTTGGGAAACACCCAGCCGTATCCACCGGGTATCCGGCTGAAATCAAACCCCATGCGCATGCCATCAGGCAGGCACCCTTCAGTGCTTGCCTCCACGGCGAACCCGCTGCGAATTTGCGGGAACCTGCCGGTTAGCCGGCGAACCCGACTGTGAACGCCATCGGCACCGATCAGATATGCGGCTCGGATCACACCGACATTGGTGGATAGCGACACGAACCGGTCGCCCTCCTCGATCCTGACGATCCGCTTGACGATCTTAAATTCGACGCCGACGGCCAGGGTTTGTTGCAGGCAGAATCGATCAAAATCCGCTCTTTCGACAAAATGGCAGATCGGGTCCTCACCGCTCAATATTTTTGGGTGATGCATGCGGCAGCTCACTGACAATTCACGGGCACTGTTCACGATGACGGGATCGACGGCGTACCGCAAGGCACGAATGGTTTTGATCGTCAACCCGCCGGCGCAAGCTTTCCGGCGGGGAAAGTCGGTGCGGTCTAGCAGGAGCACACCGACGCCCCTGGCAGCCAGATCATAGGCCGCAGCGCAACCGGACGGTCCGGCCCCGACGACAATCACATCCGCGTCCAGCGAACCGTTCAATGGTCGTTTGCACCCTGGCGTTGGCATGTGCGCTCCAGATTGACTTGAATTGAATAATCTGTCATCAAGCGCTCTGAACATGCCATCAATGGCTGCAGCTTTCAAGTTGCCGGGCCATCTCATACCATCAAGGAAATTGCCGATGTTCACGGTAAAAGAAGCGGTTCAGGTCGCCATGGATCTTCTCAACGATTTGTATGACACTCGGAAATTTGAGGATATTCTACTGGAAGCGGTGGAGTTGGCCGAGGATGGAAAGCACTGGCTGGTCACCATCGGATTCTCGCGCAAGGCACTGTCCGAAAATGTGATGGAAGCCATCGGCTCCAAAAAATACATCCGCAGTCGCAAACGATTTCGGATCGATGCGGACAATGGTAATCTGGTATCCATGAAAGATGACGACATGCCGCGTTGATCGCCAACGCCACTGCCAAGGAGTGAACCCATTGAATCCCAAACAACCGTTTCGAACCCCGATAGCCATTCGTTTCAACGACGTCGATGTCAAGGGGCATGTCAACAACGCCTTGATTTTCACTTACTTTGAAGAGGGGCGCAAGGCCCTGTTCTATGAGCTTCTTGCGGAAACGATCCCCGACAGTTTCAATTTCATCATCGCTCATCTTGAGTGCGACTACATCCGCCCCGTTTTCCTCGACGATCGACTAAGCCTGGACATGTGGGTGACCGGGATCGGCAACAAAAGCTTTACACTGGCCTATGCGCTGGTCGATGAAAACGATGCGAACCGGATTTTTGCCAAGGGCGCATCGGTTCAGGTGTGCTACGACTACGACCAGCGACAATCCATACCGGTTTCCAAAACACTCAAGAAAGCACTGATGACCTATCACCTGACAATATAGTGCCCATCCAGAAATAGGGAAATTTGGTCGAGATCAAGGCGTGAGAAAAATTTTACCGCAGGTATATGGTTGATATTCCGAGGATAGAATTTTGAGCACAACGCCGATGTCGGGCAAATCGGTCATTTATGGATGGGCACGAGATAGTCACCTCCTTTTGCCTGTTTTGGCGACCATCCGCCGCTTCCGACATTAAAATACCCGCTGGTGTTTTAATAATCCGGTTTTCAATTACAAATCTCCATGCTGGCCATTTTGCTTCTGTTGTAATCTGTATGACCAGCCTATTCCAGTCAGGCCACCAATAAAATTGTGCTGTTTACTGCCCCGACACCGGCCCGTACAGCAAACAGGGCACGGAGCAGTGGAAAGCGGCCTGTCTGGCTAAACAGGAGGTATTGGCATCTATGCGCATTAACGACAACCTCGGCCTATGTGCCCAACACGGCCTCGATGCCGCGTTGGGTAGCCGTGATCATGCAGTCGGCCTCGTCCCGGGTGATCACCAGAGCCGGAGCAAAATATAAGGTCGTATTGAGTCCGGGCAGGCTGCTGTTGGTGCGCCCCACCAGCACCCCTTGAGCCTTGATGGCATCAACCACCGCGCCCATCTGCGCCTCGCTGGGCGGCTGTTTGGCCTGCTTGTCGACAACCAGCTCGACCCCGCAGAACAGGCCCTTGCCACGTACATCGCCCACGGCCGGATGATCCTGCAGTTCCTGCAGCCGGTCGAGCAGGTAGGCCCCCATCACGCGGCTGTTGTCCACCAGGTTTTCCGCCTCTATGATGCGGATGTTTTCCAGCGAGGCCGCCATGGCGCCGGCACATCCGGCGTAGGTGGAGATATCCCGGAAAAAGTGCAGGCGCCGGCTCGGTTCGGCCGGGTCGTTGAGAAACAGCTCATAAATAGGCTGCTTGACCACGGTGGCTGAAATGGGTTCGTAAGCACTGGCCATGCCCTTGGCCAGGGTGACCATATCCGGATCGACGTCAAAGTGCTGGTGGCCGAAAAAAGCGCCGGTGCGACCGAATCCGGCCACCACTTCATCGATGACCAGAAAAACACCGTATTTTCTGCAGATCGCCTGGAGAATGGGAAAATACTCCGGCACCGGCACGATAATGCCACCGCCGGCGGTGATGGGCTCGACGATCAACCCGCCCACGGTATCGGGCCCCTCTTTTTCGATGATCGTTTCGACGGCCCGGGCACACTGGATATCGCAGCCCGGATAAGCCTTGTCGAACGGACAACGATAGCATAGGCAGTGGGGAACCTGGACAAAGCCATCCGGGAAAGGGCCGAAATCTTTTTTGCGCTCGGCCTGACCCGAGGAGGCCAGCACGGCGATGGTGGTACCATGATAGTCCCGGTCCCTATAAAGAATCTTGTATTTGCCCGCACGGTAGGGATCGATGGTGGTCGCCTGGCGGATGATCTTGTAACTTTTTTCGTTGGCTTCGGAACCGCTGTTGGAAAAATAGACCTTGCCAAAACCGGGCAGCAATTGCAACAACCTACCCGACAGTTTGATGGCGGGAATCGTGCCCACACTCCCTGCAAAATAGGCCATCCGCTTCATCTGGGCAGCCACGGCGTCGGCAATACTCTCCCTTCCGTAGCCCACATTGACACACCACACGCCCCCGGATGTTGCGTCCAAGTATTCGCGCCCGCGGATATCCGTAACCGTCAACCCCTGGCCGGAAACGATAATCATCTGCTCCTGGGATTGGAAGCAGGTGTGCGGCTTGATGTGATGCCACAAATGCTCACGGTCTCCATCGACCATGTCATCCAGATCGAAATCAAGCACGTGCGTCAGGGAAGCGTCCATGGCTGAACTCCTTGTGCTCGGGTTGATGAGAACATTCCTGGTGAACTCCGGAAATGCGATGCCCTGCTTCAAACGTAAACCATAGATGCGCCAATCGGTTTCAGCGATATACAGGCGATCGTTGTAATGGGAACGGACAGTGCAATTTGAATCAACTAACGATATAGGCAAGGCCGGATAAAAAAACAAGATCGGATCACTACCACCGGTTGCCGCACACGCAGGGTAAGAATCGATTGACATTTGACACAATAGCGCATCTTGGGTTAACCAATTGTTATTCGTGTCTTGTTGCGGATGCGAGAGTGGTCTTCTACAACGCATAGCTATCTAAATCTCACACTGATGAGGAATAACAGCCATTGAACAAGACAAATTCCAAAAATCTGCTCAAAGCCGCTATCATCGAATGCCTCTCCAGCATCGCCATTTTTGCCGATCTGAATGCTGAGGAATTGAACACCCTGGGCGATCACATGCATGTATCTCGGTTTGGGCCCGGCGACATCGTTTTCAGTGAAGGCGACCCGGGGGATGAGGTATGTTTTGTGGTCGACGGTATGTTGGACATCCTTAAGATGCATGACGGCAAGGTCGAAAAGAAGATCGCCGTCAAGGCACCAGGCGGTTCCATTGGAGAGATGGCTGTGATCGGCAATTTTTCTCGTACGGCAACGGTAAGGGCATGCACTGATTCAACCTTGCTGACCCTGTCTCGCCGGCGGTTTGATCAGATTTGTGATGAACATCCGGGTATCGGGGTGAAAATTTTACGAGCCATCGCACGAATATTGAGCCTTCACCTTCGCGACACGTCTCAAGAATTATTGGAACTGATTCCAACTGTAACGCAGCGGCATTCATAGCCGCCTGCCTCCTTGCGAGCTGTAGCCAAAGCCGACCCGCCACCGAAGGTTGCGCTTGACGACAACTATTTTTTGTTGTAATGGGTTACCCATTATACTTTTGACCCAATTGGTTGTCCGTCAACTGCCATTTTCGTGCAGGCTGCCATGTTTAAAAAAACCAACCAGCAGCGGCTCTTTGAAGACCTGGTCGCGCAGATCGAAGGGGCTATTCTCGACGGCCGTCTCAAAGCAGGCGATAAACTGCCCGCCCAACGCGATTTGGTGAGCATGTTTCAGACCAGCCGAGGTCCGCTTCGAGAAGCACTGCGTGTCCTTGAACAAAAGGGCCTGCTGGACATCAAACGCGGTGTGCGCGGCGGTGCCGTGATCAGGCGACCGGGCATGGCGCCGATTGCCGAGAGCCTGGGCCTGCTGGTACGCCACCGCAAGATCACCCTGGCCGAACTCTCCGAATTCCGCGAGGGTGTCGAGGGCAATGTGGCGGCCATCGCCGCGCAGCGGGCCGCCGAAGCGGACATCGATCAGCTCAAAATACTGCTGGGTCAGGCCAGGCAGCATGCCGACACCGGCGTCAGTGCCTGGTCGTCGTTTTGCCAGGTGGACAATCAGATCCACGTCGCCATCGCCAAGGCGGCCGGGAACCGGGTCTATGAATTCGTCCTGCGTATGGTCCATGACAACATTCAGCAGTACTATGAGGCCCACCCGTTAAAAGATGAGCAGTTCATGCAGGAGAACTATCGCGATCTGTCCGATATCGTCACCGCCATAGAAAAACAGCAGGCCACGGCCGTGCGTTCCCTCATGCAAAGCCACGTACGCCGTTTCAATCGCTACATGAACAGTCAATTACCATCCGACACGCTCCCGGACAAACAAGGAGGCCCAGCATGAAAACCCAGGCGTATCTCGATCTTGAAAACAAATACGGAGCCCATAACTACAAACCCTTGGATGTGGTCTTGACCCGGGGTGAAGGCGTGTGGGTCTGGGATGTGGACGGCAAGAAATATCTGGACTGTCTGGCGGCTTACAGTGCTGTCAATCAGGGCCATTGCCACCCCGAGATCATGCAAACCATGATGGCCCAGGCCCGCAACCTGACATTGACCTCCCGCGCCTTTCGCAACGATCAACTGGGGCATTTTTACCAAGAGATCTGCGAGCTGACCCGCTCTCACAAGGTGCTGCCTATGAACAGCGGCGCCGAGGCGGTGGAAACCGTCATCAAGGCGGTTCGGAAATGGAGCTATCAGGTCAAGGGCATACCCCAGGACCAGGCGGAAATCATCGTCTGCGCCAACAACTTCCACGGCCGCACCATCACCATCGTGGGGTTTTCAACCGATCCCACCGCCCGCAGCGGTTTCGGCCCCTTCACACCAGGTTTCAAAGTGGTACCGTTCGGCGACGCCGACGCACTGGAAGCGGCCATCACCCCCAATACGGCCGGCTTTCTGGTGGAGCCCATCCAGGGGGAGGCCGGTGTGATCATCCCGCCGGACGGCTACCTCAGGGCCGCCCGCGAGATCTGCGATCGTCACCATGTCGTCCTGATATTGGATGAAATTCAAACCGGATTGGGCCGTACTGGCCGTCTGTTGGCCGAAGAACACGAAGGCATCGAGGCCGATCTCACGCTGGTGGGCAAGGCCCTGTCAGGCGGCTTCTACCCGGTATCGGCCGTGTTGTCGAACAAGGAGGTCATGGATGTACTGCAGCCCGGCGAGCACGGATCGACCTTTGGCGGCAATCCGTTGGCCTGTGCCATCGCCCGCACCGCCATGCGCGTCCTCACCAAGGAGAAGATGATTGAAAATGCCAGCCAAATGGGCGACTATTTCCTCGCCGGCCTCAAACAGATCGACAGTCCGCACATCAAGGAAGCTCGCGGGCGCGGATTGATGATCGCTCTGGAACTGCGGCCCGAAGCCGGCGGCGCGCGACAGTTTTGCTACCGGTTGGTCGACCGGGGCATGCTGTGCAAAGAGACCCATGAGAATACCATTCGCTTCGCCCCGCCTCTGGTCATCAAGAAAGAAGAAGTGGAATGGGCACTGGAACAGATCGAAGCTGTAATGACGAACCAATAAGTGACACAAAATCACAATTACCAAAAAACAAAATCAAAATCCCAAACCACCGACTGGCGACCATGTTTGCGATTTGAGTCTTGAGAATTGTTATTTATTTGAAATTTGGAGCTTGTCCATTGGGATTTTTGAACTTTGGAGGGGAGGCTTGACCGTGAAACGCGACTTTTTGCATATAACCGATTTCAGCGCCGACGAAATCCATGAAATCTTTGACCTGGCCAAAGCGGTCAAGGCGCGCTTTGCCCGTCGCGAAGACTACAAACCGTTCAAAGACCACACCATGGCCATGATATTTGCCAAGCCGTCGGCCCGCACACGCATCTCCTTTGAAACCGGTTTTTATCGCCTGGGCGGTCACGCCCTCTACTTGGGACCGTCGGACATCTCCATCGGTAAACGCGAAGCCGTCAAGGATATCGCCCGGGTGGTGGCGCGTTACAACGATGTCATCATGGCGCGCGTCTTCGATCATGCGCACGTGCTGGAACTGGCCGAATACGCGTCGGTGCCGGTGGTCAACGGCCTGACCGACTACAATCATCCCTGCCAGATCATGGCCGACATGTTCACCATTTTAGAGCATCGCGGCCACCTGAACGACCTAAAGGTAGCCTACGTGGGGGACGGCAACAACATCGTACACTCCTGGTTACGCCTGGCCCAGCGGTTGCCGTTTCACTTCGTATGCGCCTGTCCGGACGATTACGAACCGGACGCGACCACCTTTTCCGCTGCCAGACAAGCCGGCCTGTCCGAGGTCGAGATCAGCCACGATCCCAGATCGGCGGTCAAAGACGCCGACATCGTTTACACCGATGTGTGGGCCTCCATGGGACAAAAAGATGAAGCTGAGGAACGCAAAGCCCGTTTTGCGGGATTTCAGGTTAACGACGAATTGATGGCCGCCACGGGTAAAGCCAGTTTGTTCATGCACTGCCTGCCGGCCGAACGCGGGGTTGAAACCACCGATTCGGTCATCGAATCCAAAGCGTCTATCGTCTTTGACGAAGCTGAAAACCGCATGCATGCCCAAAACGCCATCTTATTGAAAATATGTGGTAAAGCCTGATGAATCAGCACAGCGATCGCAAACCGGTGCTCCTGGTGGCCCTGGGCGGCAACGCTCTGATCCGCAAAGGTCAGGCCGGTTCGGTGGACGAGCAGTTCGACAACCTCAAAGTCCCCATGCAACAGATTGCGCGGCTTTCAAAGGACTATCGGATCATCATTACCCACGGAAACGGTCCCCAGGTGGGCGACCTGCTGTTGCAGCAGGAGTGCTGCGACACGGTCCCCCGGTTGCCCCTCGAGATACTCGTAGCCCAGACTCAGGGACAGATCGGCTACATGATCGAATCTACCCTGGATGAAGCCCTCATGGCCATGGGCGTGAATGACCAACCCCTGGTCAGCCTCATCAGTTACGTGGTGGTCGACGAAAACGACCCGGCGTTCCGGTCGCCTTCCAAACCGGTCGGCCCGGTGTTCAGCGAGGAGAAAGCGGCGATCCTGCCCTTCCCGACGGTTGAGACCCCCAAGGGTTACCGGCGCGTGGTTGTCTCCCCCAAGCCGGTGACGATTATTGAAAAACGGGAAATCAAGGCCCTGATCGATACCGGCTTCATCGTGATCTGCTGTGGTGGGGGCGGCATCCCGGTGGTGCGGGCCGGCAGGACTTTCGACGGGGTAGATGCCGTCATCGACAAGGATTTGGCCAGTGCGCGCCTGGCCGAAGAGGTGGGCGTGGATCTGTTTGTGATTGCCACCGACGTGGACGGTGTGGCCCTTAATTTCGGCAGCCCGAAGGCGCGCTACCTGTCCCGGGTCAATCTCGAGGACGCCGCCAGGCATATCATCGACGGTCATTTTTCAGCCGGGGCCATGCTGCCCAAGGTGGAGGCGGCCATGCAGTTCGTCGGCGGCGGCGGCAAACGTGCCGTAATTACCCGGGTCGACCGGATTGGCGATGCCGTTGCCGGTACGACAGGCACCGAATTCGTTTTGGATCAATAATCGATGGTTCCGTAAAAAGTCCGATATCTGCGTTACGCTTCATCCCTCGTCATTGCGGAGTACCTGCAAGTACTCCTCATTCCTCGGGATTTGCAAGCCTTGATCTCGGCGCTTTTTACGAAGCCATCTGAAATGAGATTTCTTACCGGTTTATCAATAATTGATAAGGAGGTGACTTCATGACAGGCTTTCCGCTGGATCACATCATCGAATCCCAACAATTCGACCGTGAGCTGCTGGAGGTGGTTTTTAACACCGCCGACCGCATGAAGGCGGATCTTTACGGCGAGCGTGAGTTGGCCAAATCCCTGGAGGGACGCATCATGGCCTCCCTGTTCTATGAACCCTCGACACGGACGCGGTTTTCATTTGAGAGCGCCATGCTGCGGCTGGGCGGAGCGGTCATCACCACGGAAAACGCCCGCGAATTTTCCAGTGCCGCCAAGGGGGAGAGCCTGGCCGATTCCACCCGGATCATGAACGGCTACGCCGATGTGATTGTCATGCGGCACAACGAGGCGGGCAGTGCGGCCCGGGCAGCTGAGATCTCGTGTGTCCCGGTGATCAACGCCGGTGACGGCGCCGGCCAGCACCCCACACAGGCCCTTTTGGACATGTACACCATCGTCGATGCCTTCTCGGGAATCGACAGCCTAAAGATCGCCATGGTGGGTGATCTGCGCTACGGCCGCACGGTGCGGTCCCTCTCCTACCTGCTCACCAAATATGAAAACGTGGAAATCATCTTCGTTTCGCCGCCGGTGTGTAAAATGGAGGGGGACATCAAGGCCTACCTGGATCGAAACAATCTTCCCTGGCGCGAGGAAACCGACTTGGCAACGGTGGCGCCTGAGGTCGACTGCATCTACATGACCCGTATCCAGAAAGAGCGCTTCCATTCCGCCGAGGACTACCAGGCGGCTGCCGGCAAGTACATCCTCACCCCGGAACGGGTCCAGACCATGAAACCGGGCGCCATCATCATGCACCCCCTGCCACGGGTGGATGAAATCCCCAAAGCGGTGGATGACGATCCCCGGGCGCGCTATTTTCAACAGGCCCAGAACGGTCTTTACATCCGCATGGCACTGCTGTACCTGCTGCTCCACAGAGCCTGATCCAGGCCCACGGACAGCGCTTCGCCCATGGCCTCAGTCCGGTTTCCGACCGGTTGGATGGTACGGCGGTGGCGCCTCTGTCCTGCCGATTCCCTGAGATGTGCCTGTGGTCGGCACATGCGGTCCACCGGCGCTGGCGATCCCATTGGACATGACATTGTGCCTTTCTCCAACGAGGCTAGCTGCCCCGCCATCTGGTCTACCCGCTGCCCGGTGACCTGGAATCATCCAAGAAATCGCTGCCGGGACTTCATCAATCGTGTCTGCTCAATACCATATGTAGTACTTCATATCGTCGAATCACCCCCCAAATTGTGCTTTCCACTTTACAAGCAGCAGTAGGAATGGTATCAAAAATCCAACCTTCGTCAGGAATGACGGGCGTTGCAGCGCAATCCATGAAGATCCACGCAAGCACAATCATTCGCGCCCCCAGGCGCAACCGCTGTGACCCATCCCTCCGGTCTTCTCCGGCGGAACGGCAAGCAGGAGCAAGCGGCAATGAAACTGAAAAAACTGGACATCGTCGGCTTCAAGTCCTTTTTCGATAGGGCCAGTATCGCCTTTCCCCCGGGCATCTGTGCGGTGGTGGGCCCCAACGGATGCGGCAAGAGCAATGTTGTCGATGCTCTGCGGTGGGTCATGGGCGAACAGAGCCTCAAACAGCTGCGGGGCAAAAACAAGGAAGACATTATCTTTTCCGGTGCCAGCGGCAAACCGCCCCTGAACATGGCCGAGGTCTCCCTGACCCTGGTCAACGACAACGGCAGCATGCCTGAAGAGTTCCGCGATTTCAGCGAGGTGATGGTCACCCGCCGCCTCTACCGCAGCGGCGAGACCGCCTACCTGATCAACAAACAGCCCTGCCGCCTCAAGGATATCCACAACATTTTCATGGGCAGCGGGGTGGGAGCGCGCACCTATGCCGTCATTCAACAAGGCAATATCGGCGCCATTACCGATGCCGGACCAGACGAGCGACGGGTATTCATTGAAGAGGCCGCTGGGGTGACCCGTTACAAGATGCGTAAAACCGAAGCCTTGAGAAAGGTCAATGCCACCAACCAGAACCTGCTGCGGGTCAAAGACATCATCACCGAAATTGACCGGCAGATGAACGGCCTCAAGCGCCAAGCCCAAAAGGCGGCCCGCTTCAAACGTCTCAAGGCCGACGCCCGTCAGATTGACATCCGGCTCATCCGCCATCACGATGCCGAGCTGAACCGGCAGATGCAGGAAGCCAACGCCTTGCTCGGCTCGCTCAGGGACGAGGATATCGGCCAGACCACCCGGTTGAAGAAGATCGACGCGGCCATCGAAGCCATCAAACTGCGCCGCAGTGAAAAAGACCGGGATATCGCCGCCCATAAATCCCGAAAATTCGAGATCCAGCGCAAGATCGACCGTATGGAAAGCGATCTGGCCCACATGAAAGCGGATCGTGAACGACTGGTTGGCGAAGTCGGTCAACTCGAGGCTGCCGGCTCGGACTTGAAGGCCAAAAACAGCACCATCATTTCAGAGATCGAGCAGGTCCAAGAGCAACACGAAACGCTGCAACACCGCATTCGTCGGACCAAGGAAACCATTTCCCGCGAAAACGCCGATTCCTCGGACCTGCGGGGACGCATCGACAGGTTGAATCACACCCTGGAAGCGGCCAAGAACAAATTGATGGAGATGGTGGCCGAGGAGGCCCGGGTGAGAAACACCCACCAGAATGCGGCCAACAACCGTGACAACCTCAAACGTCGGCTCAAGCGCACCGACGAGGAAGCGGTCCTGGCTGACAAGGCCGTGCGTGAGGCCGGCAGACGCCGTGAGACCGCCGATGCCGAATGCCGCCAGATAACAAATGAGATCCGCAATCTTGACCAGCGCATTGCTGCTCTGAAGCAGGAGTTGGCGGGCGCCATCGCATCACTGTCCGCTCAGGTCAAGACCACCCAGACCATGGAGTTGGAGCGCAACAAGGTCCACAACAACCTAGCTGCGCTCAGGAAAATGGAAGCCAACCTGGACTGGTACAAAGATGGGGTCAAAGCCGTGCTCAAGGCCGCCCGGCAGGAGACGCCGGCAACCGATGGGACACCGCTGCCGTCCGGGATCGTTGGTCTCCTGGCGGATGTCGTCGACCCGGCGCCTTCCTATGAGACCGCCGTCGAGGCCGCCTTGGGTGAATCGCTGCAGTACATTCTGGTCCAGGACCACGCCTCGGGCGCCGGAGCCATCGATTATCTGCAACAGACCCAAACCGGACGCTGTGGATTCATTCCCGTGGGCAATCTGCGGGCCATGGACGACCGCCCGGATAAACAGCCGCCGGCCGACCGCCGACTGTTGAACCACATGGGCATCAAGGAAGGTTTCGAATCGGTCGCCAGCGCCCTGCTCGGACACGTGGCGGTGGTCGACGACCTGAACGCGGCCAGGGATCTGTTCGATCGCAACGGGCGGGTGCAGACCGTGGTCACGCGCACCGGAGACGTATTGTCCCACCAGGGCGTGATGATCGGCGGCAGCCCGGACAAGCTGTCCGGTATTCTGGCCAAAAAACAGGAGATCAAATCGCTGACCGAACAGTGCCGCCGGTTGGACGAACGACTGGTACAGGCCCACCAGAAGCAGACCGGTATGGAGGTCCGGGTGCGTGATTTGGAAAAGATCCTGCAGGAGACCATCAGCGAAAAAAGTCATGCTGAACAGGATGCCCTGGCAGCCGAGAAGACGCTCTATCGCGCCGATGAGGCCTTGAAGAGCGCCCGACGACATCTGGAGATTGTCCGCCTGGAGCAGGAACAGCTCATGGGCGAAGAGATGGATCTGGATGACGAGATCGAAGGCTACAACGCCCTGCTAGACACCATCGGCCGCAACGTCAGCGAGGCTCAGGAGAACGTGGCTCGCTTGTCGGCCGACATCGACGACACCGCCTCGCGGCTGGAAGCATTCAACCAGCGCATCGTCGACCTGAAGCTCGAACTCACCTCGGCCACTGCCAACCTGGACAACTGTACCGGCACCTTGCGCCGCCTTAAAGATTTCCAGTCCGACGGCATCCGGCGTCTGGAACAGCTGTCACAAGACATCGCGGCCAAAACGGAACGCATCGACGGAACCGCCAAGCGCAAGGAGATCACCGAAAGTGACCTGGACACCCACTACGCGGCGCTGGAGCAACTTGAAAGCCGTCTGAGTACCGATGAAAAGGAGTTCAGTGATATCGACATCCGTCTCAAGGACAATGACCATCAGGCTTCACAGATCCAGAGCCAACGCGAATCGCTGCATCAAAAAATCCGTATGCTCGAAATGGAACTGGCCGAAAAGCGCATCAAACGCGAAAACCTGGAAAACCGCTGTCAAGAATACTATCACTGTGCCATCGCCGACCTGGAAGCCGATGACCAATCCGATGATGCCGCCGACCAGCGTCCCGAAGCACTAGAAAAAACCCTTGCGGCAATCCGCCAGAAAATCGTAAACATCGGCGATGTCAATCTGGAAGCGATCCGGGAATTCGAGGAACAGAAAGAGCGCTACGATTTTCTGTGCGAGCAGCGTGATGACCTGGTCAAGGCCATCGACGGTCTGCATAGGGTCATTCGCAAAATCAATCGCATCACTCAAGAGCGCTTTGTAGACACCTTCAACCGCATCAACGAAAAGCTCAAGGAGGTGTTCCCGCGGCTGTTCGAAGGCGGCACCGCCCGGCTGGAACTGACCAACCCGGCTGAACCGCTGGAAACCGGCGTTGAGTTCATGGTCCATCCGCCGGGGAAAAAGCTGACCCGCATGAGCCTGCTTTCGGGTGGGGAAAAGGCCCTGGCGGCCATCAGCTTCATCTTCTCCATCTTCCTGCTGCGGCCCGCTTCGTTCTGCCTCATGGACGAGATCGATGCGCCTCTGGACGACGCCAATGTGATGCGCTTCAACAACCTGATGAAAGTCATCGGCGAGAAATCCCAGATCATCATGATCACCCACAACAAAAACAGCATGGAATTTGCCGACACGTTGTTCGGCATCACCATGGAGCAAAAAGGACTGTCCAAGGTGGTTTCAGTCAATCTGGGCCGGAATCACAATGCCAGCGAACTGACTGCCGCCTGACGAAGCCGGCGGCCAATTCTCCCACCATCATCGTATGATCAAATTTCAGACGGCTTTGTAGCGCCTTCACGATCAACCGCCTGCGCCTTCAGGAATAAGGTCTCAGCAATGGTAGACCAACTCACGGGCGGCGCATTTGGCAGGCCTTCGAAGCGATTACTAAGCCGTCAGTGTTGAAGGACGACCATGGCACTGAACTGGTTTAAGAAGAAAAAAGATAAGGCCGAAACAGCCGACATTGCGGATCAACACGCATCTGTCGAACCATTGACCGACCAGAACGACGAAACGGTCTCGACCGAATCAAAAGCGACCTCCGACGAAGCCCAGCAAGGCGACGATACTGCAGCCCTGGACAGCGAATTCACCACCGTCGAGGCGCTGGTATCACCGGACATTCCAACTGAGGATGACGCCTCGACCGCAAGAACGGGCCCGGGGTTGTTCGCCCGCCTGAAGTCCGGCTTGTCCAAGACCCGTAAAATTCTCACAACGGATATTGACGAACTTTTCCTGGGCAAAAAAATTGTCGATGACGACATGATAGACGATCTTGAAGAGCTTCTGATCACCTCCGATATGGGGGTTCAAACCACCATGGACATCATGGCGCGCATATCCAAAAAGCGTTCACGGATCTCGGGAGCCGGGGAGTTGAAACGGGCCTTGAAAGGGGAAATCATCGCCTATTTCGAAGCGCTTCCCGAACCGCAATCCAGGACTGCGGCCAAGCCTCACGTGGTCATGGTGGTGGGCGTTAACGGCGTTGGCAAAACGACCACCATCGGCAAGCTGGCCGCCCACGAAGTCCGCAAAGGCAGGAAGGCACTGATTGCCGCAGCCGATACGTTTCGGGCCGCGGCCATTGAACAGATCGCCATCTGGGCCGAACGGGCCGGTGCCGATATCGTCCGGCACAAGGACAATGCCGATCCGGCGGCTGTGGCCTACGACGGCATTGAAGCGGCCATTTCCAGGGGTGTCGACACCCTCTTCGTGGACACCGCCGGCCGTCTTCACACCAAAGTCAACCTGATGGAAGAGATAAAAAAAATCCAACGCACCCTGGCCAAGCGACTTCCCGATGCACCTCACGAGGTGTTGCTGATATTGGACGCCACCACCGGACAAAACGCCCTGGCTCAGGCCAAGATGTTCGATGAAGCCCTCGGCGTTAGCGGCATCGCCCTGACCAAACTGGACGGCACCGCCAAGGGCGGCATCGTGGTCAGTATCTGCTCCAGCCTGAATATCCCTCTAAAATATATCGGCGTGGGCGAAGGGGTGGACGACCTGCAGGTGTTCGACCCGAAGCGATTCGTTGATGCGATGTTTTAGAGGAAAGGGTACGAGGGGTCGAGGATTCCAGGGTTCAAGTGATCACGGTCCGATTCGGCCAACATCCATCCCTTGACCCCTCGAATCCTGGAATCCTTGAATCCTGTGGTTTTCATCCTCCCGCCACCTGGCTGCCTGTTTTGCGATACAGCTGCAGCCCGATAATCCCCGACTTTTTAATCTGATTGGCAGTCTCGAAGGCCTGGATAGTCTGCGTGGCGGCAGGATCAAGACCGGGTAGGGCCACGACCGGACTGATGTATTGACCCATCGCCTGCTTCGGGCCGGATCCATGGGCATCTTGCATGGTCAGTATGCCGAGCAGGGTATAGTTGCTTGCAGCATTGTCAAGTACGGACATGACCGATGGATCGCACCTAAGGTTGTTCAGGAACAGGTCCAAGGGGTTGCGGGTCCAGCGTGTACTGAAAACCCACCGGCTGATGTTTCTGGATGTCCCGGTCAGTCGCCAACTCCGGGCCCGTCGGTTATTGATTACCGCCACAGCCGAGAATTCACAGGAACAGCCTCGATCCATGGAACAGTGGCGGTTGTAACTCAGATACCGCAGATTCTGGGTCGCTTCGGGCATACCACCGATCACCAGCACCTCTTTGAGCAACGCTGCATTAGGCGTGACCACCCGTGTTACCGCTTGTATGAGATCATCAATATAATCCTTGTTCATCCAGCCCCTCTTCGGTTGCAGTCGTTTGCAGGCGATGCGTCAACGCCAGGTTCTTAACTGACATCTCGGCCGGTCATCCGTCAACAGCTTTTTAGCGCCTGGAATAAGGTGAATCTGACTCATTTGATTATCAACCGTGTAAAACCGTATCCGTCCAAATTGGGATGAAAGACATTTTTAAGATAACGTCTATGCAGGCGGACAATGTCGGCGGACGAAGGCTGTCACCTGATCAGCATACAACTGCGGGTAATGCTCGAAGAGGTTGTGGCCGCATTTGGGCATCACCAGCAATTCACCAGCCATCAGGCAATGGTAGAAAGCGACGCCCTGATCCACGTCGAAGAAATAGCCGCGGTCCGGATACATGACCAGGGTCGGGGCAGCCACCTGCGCCAGCATCGGCCGCAGATCGAAATCGCCGGTTTGCCCATAGCAACCGCCACCACGGGCGCAAATGTCGTAGAACTGCCGCCCCCGGTCTTTGCCATGCCAATGCAGGTACTTGCGTTGAAGGTCGGGGGACAGGTCGTCGAAGGTTGCCGGCAGTTTCTGTCGGTTGAACGCCTCCATTGAAACCGTGCTGTGGCACATGGTGCTGGCCGCGACCAGGGTCTGGACCTGATCGGGATAGCGGACGGCATAATCGACACCCACCACGCCGCCTTCGCACTGGCCGACGATGTGAAACCGGTCGATATCCAGCAGTGCCAGCAGTTGGGCCATGGCCGCCACGCTCTGCTGCCGAAAGTCGGCGCTGGTATAGTAGCCGGCAAAATCGGCACCGGCAGCGGAGCGGCCGTATCCGCGGCGGTCATACAGCAGCACCCGGAAGCCGGCATCCGCCAGCAGCGGATAGATGTCCGACCACATCATGCCGCAGGAAAATCCATTGTGCAGCAGAACGATGTTCTCGCCGTCGCCATGAAGTTCGTAGTAGGTCTCCAGACCACCAATTTGCATTGTTGGCATTGATTGCTTCCTCGCAGGGCTCGATTGGGCAGCCAGTGATACTAATTTCTCAACCAGCACATAGGAAATAATCAGAAATTACACATCTTATATTTCTATTACCAACCCCACCGGGCAATGATCCGATCCGAAAATATCGTTGTCGATAAAGGCGTCCTTGACCCACCCGTCGCGAATCATATCGTCGGTGACGAAAAAATAGTCGATGCGCCAGCCGGCATTGGTTTTACGGGCATTGAAGCGGTAAGACCACCAGGAGTATTTCACCGTGTCGGGATAGCAATGACGAAAGGTGTCCACGTAGCCCATAGCGACGATGCGGTCGAGCCATCGGCGTTCGATGGGCAAAAAACCGGATCGTTTGGAATTGGGCCCGGGGTGCTTCAAATCGATTTCGTTGTGGGCCGTGTTGAAGTCACCGGTGATGATCAGGCGTTTGCCCGCCTGGCGGAGTCTCTCGGCATGCTCGAAGAATGCCTGGTAGAAGTCCAGCTTGTATTGCAGCCGCGCATCGCTCATCTGTCCGTTGGGAAAATAGACGTTGAAAAAAGTAAATGCATCGAACTCCAGGGCCACGATGCGGCCTTCGTCGTCGAAGCGCGGATCGCCGATGCCATTGCGCACCGCCGTGGGTGTCAGACGTGAATAGGCCGCAACCCCGCTGTAGCCTTTTTTCACCGTGGAGAAGGAGAATGCCGCCCGGTAGCCGTCAATCTCCTTCATGGCCCGGGTCAACTGCGCCTCCTGCAGTTTGGTCTCCTGAAGCCCCAGGATATCGGCATCCAACTTGTCAATGGCGGCCAAAAAATCTTTTTTCATCACGGCCCGATAGCCGTTGACGTTCCAGGAAACCAGCCGGATGGTTTGCTTGGGCATCGTTCATCTCCTATCGTGAAAAAATTTTTTTATAGTCATATCTGCAGGATGAAGTTTAAAACACAATGTTTTTGTTTAGGGTCGCGGTTCGGATGCCTGCAGCCCCGCAGGCGGGTCAGCGGTGACGGTCCACACCAATCCGAGGACACATATCGCCCACCGGACAGCGGCTGCAAAAAGGAGATATGGGCCGGCACAACACCTGGCCAAAGGCCACCAGCAGTTCGTTGTAGCGCACCCAGTGGCGTTTGGGCAGCTTTTTTCTCAAGGCCATCTCGGTCTGGTCCGGATTCTTGGTCTTCACGTAGCCGATGCGGTTGCTGATGCGGTGCACATGCGTGTCCACGCAGATGGCCGGGATCTTGAACCCCTCCACGAGCACCAGGTTGGCTGTCTTGCGGCCCACACCGGGCAGTGCGGTCAGTTCCTCCAGGGTGTCCGGCACCTTGCCGTCATAGCGGTCCAGCAGGATGCGGCTGATGGCCAGCAGTCGTTTGGCTTTGGTGGGGTAGAATCCCACCGGGTAGATCAGCCGTTCGATCTCCTGGGGGGTCAGGGCAACCATGGCCTGTGGGGTCCGAGCCACATCGAACAGCCGTGCGGCAGCCGCGCCGGTCACCTCGTCCTTGGTCCGCAGGGAGAGCAGCGTGGACACCAACACCTCAAAAGGGGTGGCACCGCGGTTGGCAATAAACGTAATGATGGGCGGGTTCCACTGGCGATAATTGGTTTCGATGGCGGCAACGAAACGGTCAATATCCACGGTGCGCGTTGGGGGCATGGAAGTCAAAATTCTAAAGATCCATTGGTAAAACAGCGAGTGTCCATCCAGAAACAGGCAAATTGGTCACTTTTGGATGGGCACTGACAGCGACAGGTTCTGGGTACGCAACCTTCATACACCGGTAAAAAAGTCTCATTTCAGATGGTTTCGTAAAAAGCGCCGAGATCTCCCGCTAAACTACAGACTGGACAGGAACGCTTGCAAATCCCGAGGAATTACGGGTACTCCGCAGTGACGAGGGATGAAGCGTAACGCAGATATCGGCCTTTTTATGGAACCATCAACCTTCATACACC